>MDTF01009893.1_pt1 | contig 17969 bp, 12 predicted proteins | sample 811191 | NCBI WGS metagenome assembly MDTF01 (sample SAMN05326649, study PRJNA326480) | marine metagenome | isolation source: seawater | place: Southern Ocean | collected 2011 | reverse complement strand
TATACTATATTCATTCAGAAAGGTCTCAATTATTTACTGGTAAAACCTCGGTATTGAACGCTGTAAAAAGTATTAACTTATCGATATTATTTTATTGGCCATTAGTGGTGAATTTGTAATACGAGAGAAGCAAGGACCGCTTGTATCTCACTTAACATTGGGTAACGAACGCCGTAATTCCCCGTATTGCGGGTTTTATTATCCCACATTGTAAGGTAAAATGTTAGTGAGGAGGCCAATTTTCACAAGAAGGATTCGAAGATAAATACCGAAAGCGAGAACAAGCGGTCGGGTTCTCTGAAGGGGCGGGGGAGGTTAGGCCTACGGGATCTCTCCGTATTGTTACGATCACCCTGGTCAATATTTTAGTGAGATACTTCAATCGTCTACAGTCTATGTAGACAAAGAACACAACAAACTGGCGGAGAGTCTCTATGACTGATTTTTTACCTGAACCGGATAATTCTGGCAACCACGTCGGATCGACGCCGTCCTATCACATGAGCCCTGACGAGTTCCGTTGTCATGGCTATGCGCTAATCGACTGGTTGGCTAGTTACATGGAGACTGTTGGTGAGCGGCAAGTAATGCCGGACGTTAAGCCGGGAGACATCGCTGCGAGTATTCCGATGACGGCGCCAGAAAAGCCCGAGCAGTTCGAAGAGCTGATTGGTGATCTTGACAAGGTAGTGATGCCGGGTATTACCCATTGGCAGTCACCAGGGTGGTTCGCTTACTACCCCGCAATGACGTCTGGCCCCTCCATTTTGGGCGAGCTTGTCAGTGCGGGCCTTGGGGTGCAAGGTATGCTCTGGGAAACGAGCCCGGCAGTGACCGAGATCGAAAATCGAGTGACCGATTGGCTAGTGGATCTTCTCGGCCTACCCGAGACATGGAAGAACAAGACCGGCCCGGGTGGTGGAGTCCTCCAATCAAGTGCTTCGGACGCCACTCACCTGGTCCATGTTGTCGCCCGCGAACGAGCGACGGCTTTGCAGAAGGGTCGTCCAGAGTTCGTTGCCTACACCTCAGTTCAGGCACATTCATCCGTCGAGAAGGGAGCCCACGTCGCTGGCATAGAGCACTATCGAGGGGTCGACGTTGATGAGAATTTGAGTATCGACCCTGTCGCCCTTCAAGAGGCGATCACCGCCGATCGAGCCGCAGGTTTGACGCCGCTCATCGTCACGAGCGTTCTGGGTACCACGGGGACGGCAGCCGTCGACCCTATCGCTGCGATAGCGAAAATCGCAAAGGATGAGGGGCTGTGGCATCACGTTGACGCGGCCTATGGCGGATCTGCCATGATCTGTCCGGAGCTGCGGTACCTTCAAGAGGGGGCAGAGTTGGCAGACAGCTACACGTTCAATCCCCACAAGTGGATGTTCACGAACTTTGACTGTAACGTTCTCTGGGTTTCCGATCGAACTTCGCTGATCGATGCGATGTCTATTACACCGCCGTATTTGAAGAATGAAGCGTCAGATTCCGGAGAGGTGATCGACTATCGTAATTGGCAGGTGCCTCTGGGTCGACGGGTTAGAGCGCTTAAACTGTGGTGGGTACTACGCAGCTATGGCGCAGAGGGTATCCGACACCACCTTCGGGAACACGTTCGTCTCACAAAAGCGATTGCTGAGAGGGTCGAACAACACGAACACTTGGCTTTGACCGCGCCGATTCATTTCGGTTTGGTGTGCTTCCATCATAGTTCAGGGAACGAGGCCACGGAAGCGTTGCTGAAGGAGATTAATCAGGTGCCCAATATTTATCTGACGGGCTCGAGCCTAGGCTCGAAGCGCTTCATCCGATTGTCGACCGGCTCTACATCGACAACTGCTGAGTCTGTCAAACAACTGTGGGACATCATTGACCAAGCGGCGACCGCATAGAATTCTAAAGACGTCGTGTGAAAATAAACAATTATTAGGAGAAAAATATGATAGCAGCAGTACGTAATCTATTTTATGGTTGGAAAATTATTGGCACTTCAATAGTTGGATATTCGGCCGCCCCCGGCCAATTTGCCGTTGGTATATTAGGTATTTTTGTCATTCCCTTACAGCTTGAATTTGGCTGGTCGAGAACTGAAATTTTTCTATCAATAACTATTCTAACTCTAGCGCAGGCGTTTTTTACGCCCTTTCTTGGTCGTTTGATTGATAATTACGGTAGTAAAAAAATAATGATGCCGTCGATATTTACCTTTGGCCTGCTGCTTGCCGGCATTCCACTCTTTGTAGGAGAACTTACAGATTTATATCTGTTCTATGCTGTCATCGGGGTAATATGCGGTGGGGCGGCGGCGGTGCCTTACTTAAGGCTTGCCGGAGCATGGTTTGTAAAAAAACGCGGGCTGGCTTTTGGACTTATTATGTCAGGAGGAGGGCTCGGCTTTGCTTATACCCCTCCTCTTGTTCAATATATGATAGATAATTACGGATGGCGCTCAGGATATTACGCATTGGCGGCAATTATTATTGTTGTCATTTTGCCGTTAATATATGTTTTTATTCATGACCGCCCAAAAGACCTTAACCTTTTGCCTGATGGCGATACGGTTGATGTCGATGAGTCAGTGGTTGTGACAGACAAAGAGGAAAAGATCAAACTTGGCGAGCTTCTCAGAACTCCTCTGTTTTATCAGTTATTTGTCACTTTTATGCTGCTTACGTCTTGTCTTTATGGGCTGTTTTCAAATCTTGTTCCTATGTTGTTGGACAGGGGGATGGATACAACTGATGCCGCACTCGCGGCTTCAACAGTTGGCATAACCATCATTGTTTCCAGGATCGTCATAGGATTTTTATTAGATAAGTTTTTCGCGCCGCGAGTGGGTATGATTTGTTTCATTCTTTCTGCCATCGGGACCGCAATGCTTGCTTTTGGTGCGGTTGGGCCTACGGCATTTTTAGCAGCCATATTCTTCGGCTTTAGCGTTGGGGCAGAGCTTGATTTACTGGCCTATCTGATAACGCGCTATTTTGGCGTAAACTCATTTGGTTTGGTTTATGGGATTTTGTTCGCTGCCTTTTTAGGTGGCATATCAGTAGGGCCGCTTGTTTTTGGCAGGTTGTATGATTTCTATGGCTCTTACGTCAATATCCTCAGTATTTGCTCGGGTATTTTGGTACTTACGGCTGCCTCGATGCTCTTTCTTCCAAAATATAAAACTAACTAAGCGGTATAGCAGATATTGATCAGGGCAAATCTAAAAATTTATATTTAATTGCTCTACAGCCCCTTACTATATGGGTTGTAAACTAACAATTTCAAAAATAGTAAAAACTTAAGAATGAGCTTTCACTTGTTTGGATGACTTCTCCAAAATCCATGCACGTTTTTATTGGGTTACAGTTGAATGTAAATTGTCACTTAGTGACTACTCCAAGTCTGCTACAGACGTCCTATGATCCTTATATTCAATCGGCTAATTTTATAGTGGGTGTGACCATATCCTGACTCATAATAATTTCGATCAATACTCCAGCTAGCTCAGCTGCGCGATCAAGCGTCCATGGAACTGATGGCCAGAATTTATTGAGTTTCATCGCTATCAGGGGGTAAATATCATGAGCATCAAGACGGGTTGGTTGCATTCAGCGAAGCAGTTGGAGCTCATCGGTGATATTTGAGGTCGTGGTCTGATGGCTGGTCCGGAACTTGTGACGAACTACGAGACGTGACAAAACCCGAGGTTTAATCATCGCGGTGCTCACGCCATACAGCAACGTCCTTCGCCTGATGCAGTCCCTACCATCCTAGCATAATCAAGAAATAGCTATTCGATAGACGTGAATAGAGGGAGATACTAGCACCATTTTGGTGGCAACTTGAGAGGGTGAACGCGGAAATTCATTAGAAGTCCCATAGTGACACCTAGGCGTGAGCCATAAATTACTATAAAAGGTGGTGAAAAATAGCAACTTAATCTTAATTCATGAGGCTCGAAACCAAGACGTTTTCAATCACTTATTACTGACAATAATAGGGAGTTATCTTATTTGATAATTTTGGAGTTAGAAGTCATTTTTGGGTGTTGACAGTCATTAAATACGATGATAAGGTTAATCCCGCAATGTGGTATTAAAGGTCTTACATAGCAGGATTGTTAAGAAAATAAATGCAAATGTTCTTACATAGCAGTATAAAATTTCTTACATCGCAAGATTAGGGGGAAGGGAATGAATAAACATCGAAGCATAAAACAAACAAATAGACATCGAAGTGTGTATGGAGCCGTTATTTTTGCTCTATTAATAGCTGGAACTCCAGCAGTTGTCTCAGCACAAGAAGAAGTAGTAGCATTAGAGGAAATCACCGTTACCGCTCGAAAGCGTGAAGAGAACCTGCAGGAAGTGCCGATCGCCATCACTGCGATCTCGGGTGATGACCTCGAACTGCGCAGCATTCAGAATACGGAAGATCTGCAGGTCCTGTTACCGAACGTGGATATACGCGGTGGCGGAACCAGCGGCGGTAACTCAGGGAATATGACTATTCGCGGAATTCCTGGCGTCTCCCGATATATAGACGGCGTGCACCTCGGCGGTAATCAGGGGAGCCTCGAGAATGTGGTTGAACTAGAGCGAATCGAGGTGTTGCGGGGTCCCCAGGGAACCTATTTCGGCAAGAACGCGATCGGTGGTGCGATTCAATACGTGACCAAGAAACCCCAGGAAGAATTCGGGGCAAGAATCAAACTCACGGCTGGAGATTTGAATCGTCAGGATATAGTGGTTAATGTGGATATTCCGTTGAGTGATACCGTTTTGACAAAGATTACGGCGGCGAATCTGAGTCAGGATGGCCATGTCGACAGTGTGATAATCAGTGAATCCTATGGTCAAGAGGAGAATACGATCTTTAGGGGTATGCTGCAGTGGCAACCGACGGATTCTTTTCAGGCGCTTTTCACTGCAGGGTACAACCGCGTAAATGGGAACATGCAGGCCAATGTATTGTTTGACGTGGTAGAAGGCCTTGGCTTTGGTCCTCGGACGCCTTCAAAGTATAACGCAGCCGGTATTCCGTTTACCGATGAGCTCTATGCTTATGGGAAGAGAGAGGAATATAAAAACGCAAGCGACTATACCGGGCCCGGAATCCTTTTTGACTCGAATTCTCTCTCGATGAACTTGACCTATGACATTAACGATTCGGTTACCTTCAAATCCATTACCGCGTCTCGCAATTTCGACTACTCTGCTTATAGAGACCTAGACGCTACTTTTCTCGTCATGCAAAATACTTGGTACTACCAAGAGGTCGAAGAGATGAGTCAGGAGTTTCAAGTCCTCGGTTCCGGAGACAGTTATAGCTGGGTCGTGGGATTGTACTATTACGACAGAGACGTCTACACGAAGTTTAATGGCTGGCAGCGCTGGGAGTTGACCGGTAAAGGCGTGAATGGCCCGCGGCCTCGAAATAGTCTACAGCGTACCGTGACCACGGACCATGCCATCTATGCCGAGTTAACCTACGACATGACCGAACAGATCAGTCTCACGTTGGGAGGACGTTATTCGGAAGAGCAGGCTTATGCCGCGACGTATGACCCCTCCGAAGGTCTCGGGTCACCGACACAGCCTTCCTTCGACCTCAACGGTTCGATTAAGATCGTCGACGGTGAAGCACTGGAGTTTAATCCGGAATTTGATGCTTTCACGCCGCGTGTGACGCTGCAGTATCAATACACCGATAATGTGATGGCCTATATCAGTTACGCTGAAGGCTTCAATGGCGGCGGCACGAACTCCCGATTCGACCCTTCTTTGCCTAACAATGGCATCATTGAGTATGACTCCGAACTGTTAAAAAATATCGAGCTCGGCTTACGTACGGATCTACTGGATAACCGCTTGCGCTTGAATGTCAACTACTTCACGGGCAACTGGGAAGATATCCAGATCGGAGAAAACTTGACGCCTGGTGTATCGACTACTACCAATGGGGGCGAAGCGGAAATCGAGGGCCTTGAGATCGAGGGTCTGTACAGAATGACAGATAACTTCTCACTGAGCTTCACCGCCGGCTGGCTTGATACCGCATACACGGACCTCGGCCAGGCCCAGAACATAGCCTTGAATACACCATTTCCTAATGCACCCGAAACGTCATACAGTATCGGTGGCCAGTGGTATAAAAGCCTAAGTAGTGGCGGTTCAATCACGACTCGGTTCGACTACGGCTGGATCGATGATTTTCAGACACACCAAGATTCACGATTCCAGGCCTCGGTGGGCGCCAATGATGCATACGGAAAACTCAGTAGCCGGATCACTTATGTGTCTCCCGATGGCAAATGGGATGTCGCCATTTTCGGCACCAATCTCACGGATGAGTATTACAGGCTGGGTGGATTCTCCGCGGTACTTGGTGGTGTCGATCAGGGCGTCGTAGGCCGTCCGCGCGAATTCGGTATATCGCTGACGATGCAATTCGATTAGCGTCCCGACGTTTTGACGCAGTAGGCCGGAACGCAATTCCCGTTCGCGTTCCGGTTTCTTGCATCCACTTAACGGGTATCGAAGCCGTTAGGTGTGAAATTGAAACCTGTAAAAGGGATTATAGTACGTGACTCATGCGCGCTCCTCATAGACGATCCTGCTTATGCATTCAATCTCGCTATCGTAAATAGTGTCCGACATACCCATGATATTCACTAGCAAATCTGTCAAACCAGATACAGTGTAATTGGGTCGCGCCGTTGACAACCCTTCATCGCATAGATAGTATAATCCCACTATGCAGTAAAATAATTCTTACCAAGCAGGATAAGTCTGTTTTACATACAACCATACAGGATACAACGATGCAGGATAAAACGGTTGCCCCAATATCACACCCTCTCGATCGATTCACTGTTGAGGGAAAAAGCGCCATTATTACGGGGGCCTCTGGAGCATTGGGGGCTGGTGTCGCCAAGACCCTTGGAGCGATGGGCGTGAAACTAACCCTCGCTTCCGGCGGTGCTGAGCCGCTCGAAGAGCTCGCCAGACAGATCACGGAAGCGGGTGGTGTGGTACAGACCGTCAATCGACGACCTGACAGCATTGAGGACGCTGAGGCTATTGCCGATCGTGCCGTGGAAGCATATAGCTCTGTCGATCTTCTCGTTGTTGCATCTGGGTTCAACCAGGCTGGCTTCATTCATGAGCAGGATCTAGCGGACTGGGAGAAGGTCATGGATGCCAACGTCCGAGGGGCATGGCTAATGGCCCAGGCGTTCGGTAAGCGAGCTCTCGAACAGAAAACAGGTGGTAAAGTCCTGCTTATATCGTCAGTGCGCGGTCGTCACGGCAACTACTCCGGCTATACGGCGTACTGCACATCGAAGGGCGCGACAGATGCGCTGACTCGTTCATTGGCTACGGAATGGGCGCAGCACGGTATTACTGTCAATGCAATCGCCCCGACGGTTTTTCGTTCGGGTGTAACCGATTGGATGTTTGGAGACGACGAGCTCGGCCAAGCCACACGAAAACGAAGCTTGTCACGCATACCGCTAGGACGACTCGGTGAAGTCGACGACCTCCTTGGTATGGCTATTTATCTGCTATCTCCTGCCTCGAATTTTTGCACCGGACAGATAATGTACATTGACGGAGGCTATACAGCAGGTTGATTAGTATGATTAAGAAAAAATTACCGAACGTTGCGGTTCTTGGTGCGGGACGCATGGGAGTGGCCATCGCTCTTATTTTCGCAAGAAGTGGCCACGATGTGCGGTTATACGAACCCAATCCATCGGCGCTTGGTGCTGCAAATGGACGCCTCCGAGAGCTGGCGGCGCTACTCCATTGCCTTGACGCTATTCACGTACCCATCTCCGATGAACTGAATAAGGTCGTCGGGCAAGCTGATCTGGTCATCGAGGCTGCCCCAGAGAATACCGCCATCAAGCGGGACCTCTTCATTGAGCTTAGTGAGTTGGTGGGGCCAGATGTTATAGTCTGCACAAACACATCATCGCTGTCGATCGAGAGTTTTACTCAGGGTTTTTTGAATCCTGAGCGACTGGTCTACACTCACTTTTGGAATCCACCGTACGCCATCCGCCTCGTCGAGATTGCGCCGGGTCTGGACAGTGATAAACTGGCCATGGATACTGTTGCCGTCTGGTTGAAAGGCGCTGAGATGGCGCCGGTATTGCTTCAGCAGGCGGTCCCTGGTCTTATCGGGAACCGACTCCAGCATGCTCTGAAACGTGAGGCGATTGCGCTTATTGCAGGCGGTGTTTGCGATGCTGCTACCATCGACGACGTTGTAAAATTCGGATTCGGAGCCCGAATGGCCGTCCTCGGCCCAATGGAACAGTCTGATCTTGTTGGACTCGACATGACCCTCGCGATACACGATAGCCTAATGCCAGTATTGGACAGAACGGCCGGCGCTCATCCTTACCTCATTGATAAAGTAGAAAAAGGTGAACTAGGAATGGATACTGGCACCGGTTTTCAAACTTGGACGCCAGCTACAGCGAAAGCAGTACGCGACCGGCTCGATCGCTGGAACACCCAAATGTCGCCAACCGAAGGCGAGACTAAACCACATAAGAGAGAGGAAAACATATGAACCCCAGTGTAACACGCCACCAAATAACACCTGTGGCGGGCCCAGTAGTCGATCCACATACTGGCCTAGAGATGTATGAACTAAGTCATCCGTGGGGCCACGGGGTACCGAGCTACCCCGGCTATGCCGACGTTCGAATGGAGCGCTCTGTAACACACGCTCAGCATGGCGTCATGACCCAGCGCATCCGCACTGTGATGCACACAGGTACTCACGTCAATGCACCCATTCATCTCGTCCAGCAAGCTGCGGGTATTGGCACGCTCCCCTTGGGGCTATTTTTTGGTAATGCTGTGGTTCTCGATATTCCAAAAAACCAGTGGGAACTCATCACTGCGGCAGACCTTGAGTCGGCAACACCTGCGGTCAAGGTGGGCGACATCGTATTGATCGTCACCGGATGGCACAGGCGTTATTCAGACAGTCAGGAATATTTTGCTCATGGCCCAGGCCTTTCACCTGAGGCAGCCCAGTGGCTGTGTGATGGTGGCGCAAAGCTTGTAGGCGTCGACACAGCGTATGTCGACCACCCGTTAGCGACACAACTCGCCAATCATCGAGGTGGCCCTCATGCGCCATACCTCGTCCCTCGGTACGAGTCAGAAACCGGGAGAATTGCCTCTGAAGACTTCCCTCAGCTCAATCCGGCTCATAAGGTGCTACTTGAAGCAGGGATCCCTACTATCGAGAACGTGGGAGGCGATGTCGACCTCATCCTCGGCAAGCGACTTACGGTCCATTCGTTCCCTTGGAAGTGGCTAGAAGGTGATGCCTGTCCTGTGAGACTGGTCGCTCTGCGGGATGATCAAGGTGACTATCGAATTGAAACAGGCGAAGCGAAATGAGCAAACTAGAATATTACGACCTAAGCCATGAGTGGGGCCACGGAATGCCTGAGTGGCCTTCAAATGCTGGCATCCGGGTCAACCGAACAGAATTCCATGTCAAACATGGTCAGACCGTCCACGAAATGGATGCAATCATGCATCGTGGAACACACATGGACGCACCTGTGCACGTCACAGCCGACTGGCCGACCATCACGGGTTATAAAACGTGGCGGTTTTTCGGCACAGGGGTAGTGGTTTCCATTCCGAAAGGCCGATGGGAAGTAATCACTGCTGCCGATCTCGAGACAGCGGTGCCGCGCATTCAGCCAAATGATATCGTGATGATAAACACAGGGTCGCATCGACTGTTTGGAGATAACGACGACTACTTTAACTATTCGCCTGGCCTTTATGACGATGCTGCTCGCTGGCTCGTCGAGCGCCAAGTGAAACTTGTCGGTATTGGTGTTCAGGCGATAGATCATCCGCTTGGCACCAAACTAGTCGCTCATGGACCTGGACCGACACACCCACACCTTATCGAGGAGTACCGAAAAGAGTTCGGGCACGAGCCTGCAGAAGACTTTCCGCTCTGGGAACCCGCCCACAAGATTCTTATGGGGAACGGAATACCCGGTATCGAGAATATTGGTGGAGACCTCGATGCGGTGACGGGCAAGCGATGCACATTTGCTACTTTTCCGTGGCGATGGACTGAAGGTGACGGATGTGGAATCCGTGTCGTTGCCATCCTTGATCCGGAAGGAAGCTTCCGAATTAGCCCCGACGAGGACACATAAAAGGAAGCGCGAAAATGTCAAAGCAACAGCAGTCGAAATTAGTTAACACTGCACCGCAAGCGGTCCAGGGGTTTCTGCGAAGAGCACCTGCACATGTCGTCGGAGCTACTCAGCGACCTTCTGGGTCTGGGGAGGAAATCGAAGTAATAAACCCGTCCACCGGAGATGTTATCTCACACATCGCGCGTGGGGGGACCGAGGATGTGGACGCCGCAGTTCAGACAGCCTACTCGGCCCTGCGATCCCCATCTTGGGCGAAAGCGAGCCCAGCAACACGCGAGTCCCTTATGCACAAGCTCGCAACTCTCATTGATAAGAACATCGAGACGCTTGCCTATCTAGAATCGCTCGACAACGGAATGCCTTTGCCTCTGGCTCGTAATCTTGATATCGCGGGAGCCGCAGATGTGTTGCGCTATATGGCGGGATGGCCGACGAAGATCGTTGGGCGGACCATGGCGTTTGCGAGTCCCCGCGGCAATCAGGTGAAGGGACAAACACGTAGGGAGCCAGTCGGTGTCATCGCTGGCATCATTCCGTGGAACGTGCCATTTATGATGGCAATATGGAAAGTAGCGCCCGCGCTCGCAGCCGGGTGTACCGTCGTCCTTAAACCGGCAGAGGATACATCACTCACGGCGTTGTTCCTGGGCAACTTGGTACTTGAAGCTGGCTTCCCACCGGGGGTCGTGAATATCGTCACGGGTACCGGGCAGGAAGTCGGTCAGCCACTCATTGAGCACCCCCTAGTCAGCAAGGTATTCTTCACGGGTTCGACCATAACGGGGATAGCCGTCGGCCGTACGGCTGCTTCTCACACCAAGCAGGTGTCATTGGAGCTAGGAGGTAAGTCACCGACAATCATTTTCGCCGACGCCGACCTCGAGGCGGCAGCCGCGGGAGCAGCAGAGTCGATCTTCCTAAATTCCGGACAGATCTGCGTGGCGGGCTCCCGACTGTACGTGCAAAAAAGCGCCTACGATGACGTCGTGAACCGTGTCGCATCTATCGCATCGAAGCACGTAGTCGGTGGTAGTCTCGACCCAGCAACGACCCTTGGACCGCTGATCAGTAGGCGCCACAAGGGAAGGGTCGAAGCGTATATTGACGCCGCCGAAAGTGACGGGGCTGAGCTCATATCGAGCCATACCGTCCCCGAACAGGGTTTCTTCGTGGCTCCCACAATTGTCACTGGTGCCAAGCACGGAGCAGCGATAACCCAGGAGGAGGTCTTTGGTCCAGTGCTATCGATTTACCCGTTTGACGATGAGGTCGATGCGCTGCAGGCTGCTAATGGCACTCAGTATGGACTCGCCGCCACCGTTTGGACCTCGAGCCTAAATCATGCGGAGGCGATGATTGACGGATTGGAGTGCGGTAAGGTCTCGGTGAACTCGGCTGGTTTCCCGTACCCCGGATTACCAGAGGGTGGCAAAAAGGCGTCTGGCTACGGAAGGGATCTAGGACCGGAGTCGCTGGATGGCTACCTCCATTCAAAGACGGTTATCTTCGAGCAGTCCTGAGATGTTATTTAGTCGTGGTTTCAATCAATGTAACCCTGTTCGTTGTAAAGCCTGTATCTGATCGGGCAGACCGGACACTGGGTTTGGTGGTGTCGAAGCTTTGGCTGATTAAAATAAAAATGGAGTAGAGGTTAAATTTAATTTTACAACCGATCTTGTGCGATGGTCGCTATTTTCGTTGATACAAACTAGCGCTTCCCAAGACATAATCTGCCGCTTGGCGTATTCAGGCCACGGTGTGTCGTAATGACCGGGATTTATATTGGACTTAGCAGTCTAGATGAAGCTGGTCTACTCTCATCATTTGGCAAGATAACAGCAGACGTTGGTTACAATTCATCAAGCATTATTCAATAGACAATTTTGGAGCAAGTAAATGTCGAACATAAGAACTGTTTTTTTGCTATTGATGTCGCTAACACTGATATCTGCATGCATGTCTGATGATATTCAACCGCCAGAGCTCGCCGGCCAGGCCCCCAATATTCTGCTGATCGTGGTTGACGATATGGGCTTCACGGATATCGGTGCCTTCGGTAGCGAGATTCGTACGCCGAACCTGGACAGGCTTGCCTTTGATGGCGTGCGACTGACTAACTTCCATGCGGCGCCAACGTGTGCGACGACCCGGTCGATGCTGTTGTCAGGGACTGACAACCATAAAGCCGGAATGGGATCGCAGTATGACCCGAGCGCGTACAAGGATTTTCCGGTCGGTCGTGTTGGCTACGAAAAATATCTGCATCCGCGCGTCGCGACCTTACCGGAGCGACTCAATGACGCAGGCTATCACACCTATATGACCGGAAAATGGCACCTTGGCATAGACGATGAGAAGAAGCCGACCGCGCGCGGTTTTGAACGCAGCTTCTCCTTGATGAACGGTGGTTCCAGTCATCTGGAGATGCGAGGAAACGGTCCGAAAATCTATCGCGAAGATGGTGAGAAGTTGAGCGCATTACCCGAAAATTTCTATTCGACCAACACTTATACCGACAAGATGATCGAGTTCATCGCCGCAAATGCCGATGATGATAAACCTTTCTTCGGCTATCTTGCGCTAACGTCTCCGCATTGGCCGTTGCAGGTTCCTGAGGAGGAACTCGAACGCTATGCGGGAAAATACGACGACGGATATGACGTGCAGCGGGCGCGGCGAATCGAACGTGCACTGCAGCTAGACGTAATACCTGAGGTCGATCCGGATTTATTCGATCCGCCGGGCATACGTTGGGGTGAACTCAGCGAGGACGAGAAACGTTATTCGGCGCGTACCATGGAGTTACTGGCGGCGATGGTTGAGAATATGGACGACAATGTTGGTCGACTGGTCGCACATCTGAAATTGACCGGGCAGTTCGACAATACCTTCATATTCTTCATGTCCGATAATGGCGCTGAGGCGGATAGAGAAGACAAGAATCCTGTCTGGGCTCGTCAAATTGAGAGCAGCAACTACTATGACAACTCCTACGATAATCTTGGCAAGGCATCGTCATGGGCATTTGTTCGCGAAGGGTGGGCGCAGGCGTCAATGGCGCCTTATCGGCTCTACAAGGGTTTTCTCACTGAGGGTGGAACCCATGTTACGTCATTCGCCCAACATCCGACGCTGGCGTCATCCGGCAAGATCGATAATCAATATCTGACGGTGATGGACGTTATGCCGACGTTTCTCAGTCTGGCAAACGCAGACTTTGACCCGATCAGCGTTCGCGGTCGGGACGTATTACCGATGGATGGCAAATCTTTTCTATCGGCGCTGCAGACATCGATACGAGTCCACGATGCAGACGAAGTCATCGCCAGCGAGATACATGGTCAGCGTTCTTTACGTCGCGGCGACTGGAAAATCGTCTGGGAGCAAATGGCCGTCGGCATCTCGTGGGAAGGAGAGAAGCCGGGTCATTGGAGAACGTGGCGACTCTTTAATCTCGCCGATGACCCGACTGAGCAGTATGATCTTGCAGCAGAGAAACCGAAGGTTTTCGCAGAGCTGACGACGCTCTGGGATCAATGGGCTACTGCCACAGGAGTCGTAACCGATGTAACTCCAAGGTGACGACAAACCCAAAAAACTTCAATAGAGTAGATCTATGATGTTCAAAATTCAATTTTCGCGCTATTGCTATTAATGTTGTTCCACGCGACAGCGGTTTTTAGTATAGAACGCCGTGTTACTTTGCTTGGAACCGGAGAGCCTATTTCATCATCACGATAGATTCTACCGGACGACACTAGTTGAAGCAGGATAGGAGATACTCCAGTTCGATAATGGAGCGAGTGCTGCTATACTTAAAGGCTAGCCCGATTGTGTATTCGGTTAATGCCATATTACTGATGCGACTGTGACGCTTGGCTGAATTTATTGGATATCAACGGAATCATTGATGCGATCACGAGTATTGAAGAGAATCGGTTGGTCGTATTCTGGACGGAGTTGGACTCTGTCTTTAATTGCGCTGTCTATTCTAACTAGCAAGAATCCAGATACTATTGAAACGGGATAGCGCTATTGGCATCCAGAACGGCTATCGGTAATTTACCGCCCGAATCCCTTTCGCTTGACAATACTGGTAATTAATTACCATAATATCCCGTATAGCGGGTTTGTTAATCCTATTAAGTGGGCTTTTATACCTCAGCTTATAAGGCGGCCTCCCAGAACGAAGACCTGATTTCGAGAAAGGAATACCGAAGATGAATTCAGAAAATAAGAAAAAGCGGGCGAGTGCGTCAGGGGGAACGCAAAGAAAGGCTTACGATGGCTTCGACGGCAAGATTGGTCGGACATTCTCTGAGTCCACCCCGTCATGGCCCACAGAGGCCTCGGCTAAGCCGGGAAGCCCCAATATTATCTTAATGCTGGTCGACGATCTCGGTTATTCGGACCTCGGCTGTTACGGTGGGGAGATCCCGACCCCTAACCTTGACGCCATTGCCGGCCAAGGCGTTCGGTTCACGAACTTTCATTCCACGCCGAAATGCTCGACCACCCGTGCTTCACTCATGACCGGCGTCGATCATCACCTCGCAGGATATGCCGACGTCGTCCATTTTGATCCCGGTTACCCGAATTACAGAAATGAGATAGGAGTCACACCGACGATAGCGGAGCGACTGTGTGGTGAGGGATACTCGACGCTCATGGTTGGTAAGTGGCACCTCGCACGGGAAGCCCACATGGGAGTTGATTCACCGCGACGAAACTGGCCACTTCAGAATGGATTCGATGAGTTCTATGGGATCCTCGACGGCTTCACAAGTCTACACGAGCCTCACCAACTCATTGATGGCAACTCGGTCAAGCACGTCGACGAGTATCCTGCTGGCTACTATCTGACGGACGATCTTACGGATCAAGCGTTGCAGATGCTTCGTGATCGCTACCTTGGCGAGCAGTCACGCCCGTTCTTCCTCTATTTTGCACATGCGAGTGTCCACTTTCCGCTGGAGGCAAAGGAGTCCGACATCGAGCGCCAGCGTGGGCGCTACGCGATGGGTTGGGATCGGGCGCGTCTCGATCGTTTCGAGCGACAGAAGTTGATGAAAATTGTTGATCCGGATACGCGGCTGCCTTCAGGCGAGGAAGATGGTTACGATTTGCCGAAGTGGGACTCCCTCACCAACGAGCAGCGGTCGGTCTACGCACGGTATATGGAGGTGTATGCCGCGATGGTGAGCAGCGTCGACCAGAGTGTCGGGCGACTCCGCGACCATCTCACTGAGACAGGCCAGTGGGAAAACACTGTATTCCTATTTCTCTCTGACAACGGCGCAAGCCAGGAGGGAGGTCCAGCGGGATCACCCTACTACTTGAGCGCTCCCAAGATTGCCGGACTCCCACAGACCGATGAACACAAACGCCTTCTCTCAACCGAGTTCGCCCACTCCGTCATTGATCTGATCGGTGGGCCGGACGCGAAGCCGGCTTACAACTGGGGATGGGCCCGGATGAGCAACACACCATTCCGGCTGTTCAAGCGGCAGACCCATGCAGGTGGACATTCCGTACCAGCCATTATGTCGTGGCCCGCGGGTATCACCGAGACTGACGTTTTGCGTCGTCAGTACCTGCACGTGACCGATGTGCTTCCGACGTTGATGGCTCTGGCTACGGGGAAGGATCCAGAACTCAACGAGATCGACGGGTTTAGTTTTGTTGACTCCATTCTTGACGCTGAAACCACCAGCCGACATCGCAAGCAGTATTACGAGATGGACGGCAATCGTGGAATGTATGTGGACGGGTGGGAGATCGTGGCCCGCTACGACAATGTTGGCCATTACTCGGTCGAGAGCTGGGAGTTGTACAATATTAACTCTGATCCGACCCAGATCGACGATTTGTCCTCCGTTGAGGTTGAGCGCACAGCCGAGATGGCTGCCGAATGGGAGGATACAGCGTGGGCTAAACAGGTGTTTCCCCTAGTGGACGATAGTGATTTAAAGGATCCCGTTTCGCCTACCGAGTATAGAGCGTCCCGGCCCGTCGAGATACTGCGCGGGGCTCAGTCCCTAGATAGGTTTCGTTCCCGGGTCCTCGTTCAGATGCGGTCCTTTGACGTGAGAGTTCAATTCACCGACGAATATAGGCCTACCGATGAAGGTGTCCTGATTGCTCATGGAGATCAAGGTGGTGGCTACCTCCTATACATCGAGGATGGCGATCTGCATTTTTGTCATAATTACGGTGGCCGAACGCGTGACTTTAACATGGATGCGCTTGGTCAGAACCTTGAGCAGATTGACCTTGCGTTCGTTGCCCAACCGGAAGGAGTTTGTTCCGTACAAATTAATGTCCATGGCGAGCAACGGGATGTTCCAGGACAATTCAACTTATTCACTGGCGCGACCCCTTTCCAGGGGATCGATGTTGGAATCGACCGTAGATCACCGGTCTCGAGGCTGCTGCGATCGCGGAGGGGAACGTTCGCTTACACGGGAGCACTCCGTTCTGTCACGATCACTTCGGGCCAGCGCCTGAGTGAAATACTTCCATCTTCTCAAAGCAATGTAGACATAGAACAAAAAAAATTGGCGGAGCGCCTCGATGACTGAATTTCCACCCTATCCGGATAATTTCGGCAACCACGGCCGTTCGACGCAGTGGTTACCCGATACTGTCCTTGACGATACTGCGGTCGTTCTTGATTTACGCAAATGCTCAGTAAGGGATTTACAAGGAAGGGGGCTTTGGCTTGCTGGAGCGGGGATGCACCTATTTTAGCTGGCCACTGTATTATCGAGTAAGTAGGTTGACTCGCATGTTATTTTCGATCAGTCGGTATTTGTATTGAACTTGGGCTCTGCTGAGCTATCATTCTAGCCTTCCCAGCCTAGTGTCAGACTGGCATCGTGGGCAGCTCTACGCACGATTTCGGTGAGAAAGTCTTCGCGGTTATTGAAGCGGGCGGTGGGCATTGCGACGCTGATCGCAGAGTAGTTTTTCGCATCGTCGACGACGAGCGTTGCGATCGCACTGATACCGGCCTCATGTTCTTCACGATCGTAGGCTACACCCTCGATTGCGATACGATCCAATTCTTCAATGAGGTATTCTGGATCAGTTATAGTTTGGTCAGTTCTGGATTCCAGCTTTTTCGGTAGCATTTTGCGGAGAACTGCCCGCGGAAGAGCGGCCAGCAGAACCTTTCCATTCGCAGTGCAGTGCGCAGGCAAAGTGGTACCTACGAGCGTAACAGCGCGCATTCCCTGACCGACGATCGCCTGATCAAGGAACCGCACATTGAGCCCTTCGAGAACGGTGAGACTCGCGCCTTCTGAGGTCTCTCGTGCAACATTTTCGAGGAAGGGACGAATCGTGGGAGTAAGCGCGTGCCGAGAATTCGCGGCGAGACGATCAAATTCTGGCCCTAGTCGCAGGCCGCCTGCTCTAGATCCCTTTGCGACGAAGTGTACACTTCGGAGAGTCTGGACAATTCGGTGAACCGTCGAGCCCGGAAGACTGGTGAGCTTTGCGAGATCGCTCAGAGTAAGGTCTTCGCCAGCGTTCCCGATCGCACGCAGGATCTCGACTGTGCGAATCACTGATTGTACTGTCTTTGTCCTAGGGGTTTTGTCTTTTTGTATGTCGTTCATTTTATTTTAGTGAAACTCCAGATACCGTATCGCGGGACTATACTATATTCATTCAGAAAGGTCTCAATTATTTACTGGTAAAACCTCGGTATTGAACGCTGTAAAAAGTATTAACTTATCGATATTATTTTATTGGC
>MDTF01002674.1_pt1 | contig 17985 bp, 19 predicted proteins | sample 811191 | NCBI WGS metagenome assembly MDTF01 (sample SAMN05326649, study PRJNA326480) | marine metagenome | isolation source: seawater | place: Southern Ocean | collected 2011 | reverse complement strand
TTCCGTGTCTTAAGACAAAGTACCATTGGCGCTGAAGGGCTTGACTTCCGAGTTCGGAATGGGATCGGGTATAACCCCTTCGCAATAATCACCGGCGAGTGTGTTATACCTATTTAATTAATATTGTAAACAATGAATTCTTCTATTTTTGAGTATTTTGGATAATTTTTTTTATATAATCTTTCAATTGTACCTTACCAAACATTTTATGTACTTTATTAGATAAATTCATGCTGGTTAAAGCTGACGCATACCTTTCACCCCTCCTATAAGGGAGCAATTTTACTGAAGAATTAAACATTTTTGCTACTTGAAGAATAGTGTAGCTTTTTAAGTTTGAAATACTGTAGTGCCTACATTTATTTTTTTTCCATGCATAATAACATGCATCAACAGTATCCTTTATATGCGTAAATCTTCTAGATTGAGAACCTGGTTTAACTACAGTTAAAATTTTTTTATTAGCATATTGATTCTCAAAAATACCAATTACGGTAGCCATGCTACCAGTACTTATTTGTTGAGGACCATAAACATTATAAAAATAAATTATTTCAAACTTAAAATTAAACCACCTTTTTAGATTTTCTAACATTTCAAGGTTTTTTGCTTTGGTAAATGCGTAAGGAGATAAATTCTTATCATTACCATTATTCCCAATAGTTGCTGAAGTGGCAGAATATATAAGTTTAATTTTATTATTAAAACAAAAGTTAAAAACTTCATGTGTTCCAATTGTATTAGAATTGATACATTCATTCATTTTTAAAAAACTTTGATAAATTCTTGAAAATTCACCAAAATGAAAAAGGGTATGAATTTTTTTTCTGTATAATTTTAGAACATTTTGAATATTTTTAGTGTGTGATTTTATATATCTAATTCTCTTATTCTTTAAATGATTTTTGTTTGTACCTGAGGAATAATCATCAATGCTAATTATTCTAAAATTTGTTTTTTTTATTAGACATTTAATTAAATTTGAACCAACAAATCCAGCTCCACCAGTTATAACTATAATATTTTTCATAATAAGAAATATACATACTACTTTAATAAAATAGATAAAGAAAAAACTTATATGAAAAGTTTTAATTTAGAAATTAAGTACAAAAATGATCTGGAAAGAAAAAAATCAATTTTGTATGAATATTTTACATCTTTTAAAAAAAACTTTAAAAAATAGTGAGCTTGATTTCTTTTACGAAACCATTCTTCAGAAAATCTTTTATATTTTGAACTAATTCCATTTAAGTCAGCAGTGTATGTAGTTAAGTTTTTTTTTAATAAATAATGATTTTTTTTAAATAATTTAGAATAAAAAAATAATCTAGCATCTATTTCAAGAAGATCAAAATTAAAAGGGTCATGTTCCTTAAAAAATTTTTCTAATTTTTTTTTTCTTATTGAAAAAGTACTGGTAGTAAAAAATTTTGGTAATAATTTAAAAAATAAAAAATATCTGTTAGTCTTAGAGAATTCTTTGTTTATTAAGCAATCTTGAACAAAGTTAACTTCAATATTGCTATAAAAAAATTTGTTAATTTCTTTTAGTTTATTTTTTTTAAAAAGATCATCTCCATCTAGTAGACAGACTATTTGACCTTTAGCCATTTTTAGGGCTGTTATAATTGCATATATTTGATTTAATGGTGATGATTTGTAGATTTTTTTTACATGTTTGATCCTAACTTTTTTAAATTTAGAATAAAGTTGGAGAATTTTTTTGGTTCCATCATTAGATCCTGTATCTACTACAATAATTTCGTAATTATTATAATTTTGAATCAAACAAGATTTAATAGTTTTTTTTATAAACTTAGATTTATTAAAAGTTGATATTAATATAGATATTTTTTTTTCTTTATTCAAAACTAAATTCTTTATTTATATATATATATTCAAATGATTTTCTAAATTTCATTTTAGACTTAAATACTTGTTTAAAATTATTTTTAACCATTAAGTTATTTATATCCCTAAAATTATAGTTTTTTAAAATCATTAAATCATAATGATGCTCAAACTGTATCATACCAACATTTGTTAAATAATTTTCAATATTCTTTAAAATTTTATACTCATATCCTTCAGTATCAATTTTTATAAAGTCAATCTTTACAATATCATTTAGATTAATAAATTCTTTAAAAGACTTAATTATGATTTTACTTTGAGCAATTTTTGCATCCTTAGAAAAAAAATTCAAAATTTTTTTTTTTCTTTTATAATAATCGGTATTTATATTAATCTTATTTAGTGTAGAAGATGAGCTCTCTAAAACTTCATTAATAATTGATTTCTTATTTTCCATACCTAATGCAAAGTTATTTAAATAAATTTTGGTAGATAAATTTTTTTTTGACAGGTTGTGTTTTAATATATGAAAATTTTTCAAATTTGGTTCAAATAAATATACATTCTTAATTTTAAAATTTTTTAACATGTCGATGGTTGTTTCACCATGATGGGCTCCAATGTCAAAGAAAACGTTAATATTACTAGGTAGATAGTTTTTTAAAATTCTATTAATCCTTTTTTTATAGCTGAATTCAATTAAGTTCAGAATTAAATGAAAAAATTTTAACATGTATTATTTTTTTCTATAGTAAATAACATAACCTTTTTTTTTAACAGCTGTTAATACTGGACTTCGGGCGCATGGTTGAGGTATTGACCAGCATCCACCTTTTGTTAAATTTAATACAACACCATTATCAAGAATTTTTTTCTTAAATTGGGGTTTTTGAATATGAAAATATGCATTTTTAATTGGATTGTATTGGTATCCAGCTATTTCATTGGAGATTCTATTTATGTTTCGTCCCATAAAGATAATTATACTTAGAGCAAATAAAATTTTTGCTGACTGATAAGCTTTTTTGTTAATTTGATAATTAGCAGCATAAAAACAAAAAGGTAAGAAAAACAAATTTGCAGCAAGTGTATACCCTCCATATCTAAGTTGCGGGAATTTAATAAACCAGATTAAAAAAATAACTGTCATGCTAATAATGAAGCTAATCATTATATTATTATTTTTGAAGGTGGACATTATATTGTTAGTGTTAAATGTTTTTATTTTTTGTTGTTTTTTATTTTTAAACAAATAAAAACAAATTATTAAAATTAAAATAATTCCTAAAATTAGATCTGAAATCTTATTAAAGAAATATTCTAAAAACCATCTTGATACCCAATTTAAATTACTTATATACTGTTCGGGATTATCTATTCTAAAATTAGGATTTGCACCACTCTTTGCCCAAAGTTCATACCACTGACTCATCATTGTTACTTCATCCTTATTAATTGACCAAATAAAATCTGAATAACAGGTAAAATTGATAGGGTATAATAAACACCCACTATTTGCCACTTGGATATTAAAATGCATTAATAAAAAAATAATTGAAAATACAGTTAATCGTGAGAAAATTATATCTTTATAGATTTTTGTGTTTAATTTTATTTTAAATAAAATTGGTAACAATAATAAACTGTATATAATAAAATATGTTTTAATTGTAATAATGTAAATTAAAATAAAAATTAATAAATGAATTATTTCTATCTTTATTTTATTATTCCTCAATATTTCAAAAATTAAGATTATTGCAATAAATACTAATATTTGACCTGATCGATCACTCCCATGTTCTGCCAATCTATAAAATGAAACAATAACAAAAGTAAAAGTTAATAAACTATAAAAAAAAGTAAGTGAGTTGCTGTTGAATTTATTCATTGTTTTCTTGTAAAAAAAGATCAATGAAAACAAGAAAATATACAATTGTGCAAAATTAAAAGAATAGAATTTAATTATGGGTAAATAAAATAATGAGTTTAAATAAAATAATGACGATGGAGTTCGAAAACCATGATTAAAATGACCTAATCCATATTGAAATTTTTGTTCTGACAAATTAATCATATAAGGTAAGTGGTACCAACCAAAGTCATCATGCGATTTAGCCATCAAACTAAAGATTAATAATACTCCCGCTAATAACAATGTCTTAAATAGACTTTTTCTATCAATATTTAATTTTGTGTAACCATAAATAAATAAAGATATGCCAATTAAGTTTAAAACTGAATTATGGAGGATATTATGAGCAGTAAATAAGTTTGTAAGATAAGATAGAAATGTTAAAAAAATAATTCCCAAAAGCCCAAACAACATAATGTCTTTTGAGGCTATATTTATTTTTAAAATTTTAGATGCAAAGTAACCAAAACCAATTATAGAAATTAATATAGCAATATAATAAGAGATAATTATAATTAAATTCATAAATTATATATGTCATATACTAAAATATTCAAAAATGAAAAATTTTTAATACTAATAGTTTTATTAGTAAGTATTTCTCTTTTTATTGGATTTTACTTTAATGAAGATTCTACTGGTGGTGCTTATCTAGATTATTCAGTTCATAGCAAAATTTCAGAAAATTTTTCTTTTAATTTTGAAAAAACATTTTTAGAATATGATAAATTTAGCACAAGACACACACCTATTGTTCCAATTATTTTTTCTATTTTTAAGTCATTTGAGATTAATGAAAATTTAGTAAGATTTTTAAACTTATCCATACCCTTTTTAATAGTCCTTTTTTTTTATAAATGTTTATCTTTAAATCAAAATAGAATTAATAAAAAAACTATATTGTTAATTTCTTTTTTAATAATACTTTCACCTACAATTAGATCTTTATCAATATGGCCTGACAGTCACTTATATGGGTTATTATTCTTTACTATATCATTATTTTTATTCATAAAATTTTTAAGATGTCAAAAAAATAAAAAAATTTATTATGCAACATTCAATATATTAATATTTGCGTTATGCTGCTATGTAAGGCCTAGTTTCATATTTTTTTCAATATATTTTTTTTGGTTCTATTTAAAGGAATTCGGTTTATCAAAAAAAATATTTTTTTTAATTTTTTTAAATTTTTTTTTAGCATTGCCTGCTTTCTACTATTTATTTATTCTTAAGATTATGTTTTTGACACAACCAGCCATCACTGATGTAAATTTTTTAACAAGAATTAACCCATCAAATAAAATACTTATCATTTCATCTATATTTTTTTTTCATTTGCTACCGTTTATTTTTTTAAAACTCAATGCAATTACTAAAACAGTTCTGAACTTTAGTATTTATGAACACATTATTTTAATTTTATTCTTTTTCTTAAATGTGTACTTTTTTAATTATAATCAAAGTTTTTCAGGTGGAGGTATATTCTTTCATTTATCAAATTTACTTGGGTCGATATTAATTTTTTATGCTATATCATATGTAAGCTTGATATTTATTTATGCGTTGTGCAAACAAAACATAAATAATTTTTATCTGTTTATAATTATATTTTTATCAAATCCTCAGTTATCTATTTATCATAAGTATTATGACCCATTATTATTAATTCTTTTCTTCTTATTGTTTAATTTAAATATAAAAAATGAGATAAATAAAAGAACAAATATTTTTGTTTTTTATATCCATTCTGTTTTATTTTTGTTATTAAGCATCAATAAATAATTATGAATAATCTTACTTTGTTGATACCTGCTAAAGAAGAATCGGAATCTCTTCCCTTGGTTCTTGATGAACTTAAGAAATATAATTGTAAAAAGTTAGTAGTGCTGGATGAAAATGATAAAATTACTATAGATTCAATAAAAAACTACGATTGTGAAATTTTATTTCAAAAGAATTTAGGCTATGGTTCGGCTCTAGTAGAGGGAATAAATAAAATTGAAACTGAATACTTGTGTATTTTTAATGCCGACGGATCATTTAACCCAATATATTTAAAAACTATGTTAAGTGAATGTAAAGATGATAATGATTTTGTATTTGCTTCAAGATATTCATTAAATGGTAAAACAGAAGATGATACTTTTTTAACTGCGATAGGTAATGGAATATTTTCTGCGATAGGGAAAGTTTTTTTTGGTTTAAAAATTGATGATATACTTTTTACCTTTGTAATGGGCAAAACTGAATCATACAAAAAGCTTGAACTAAAAAATCATGATTTTAGATTTTGTGTCGAGTTACCCATTAAAGCAAAAAGAAAAAATATGAATTATATTAATCATGGTTCTAGTGAAAGAAAACGCTTTATGGGCTTTAAAAAAGTAAGCGAGTTCAAGGATGGTTTCTTAATCCTATTAGAACTTATAAGACTTTTTGTAATAAGAAAAAACTAAGTACCAGTTTTTCTTGATAAAGAATAATAAACGGACAAGTAAGCTGTTATATTAAAAATTAATATTATTGTTAAATTGACTGAGTGATCAGATATTAGCGTAGCTAATGAAATTGTTGCTAAATTAAATGTATTAATTATCATGCCTGTTAAAGAATTATTAAATTTATTATTTTTAAATTTTTTATTTAACTTTTTAAAAATAAGGTGATGTAAATGATAATTATCTGCAAAGGATATTGAGATACTTTGTTTTTTTTTTCTTAAAATTGAAAATAGATTTTCAAAAGCTGGGTACCACAGTAAATTTAATATATAAATAGGAGAAATATTTTCATTATTATTTGAAAAGTTTATTAACAAAAAACCAAAAAATAAACCTATCAAGTATGCCCCAGAGTCTCCCATAATAATTTTAGAGAAAAAATTAAATACAAATAAAATTAATAAGCACAAGATTATATATTCAAAATTATTTTGACTAAAATTTATTTTTGTAAAGTGTGTTATTGAAAAAATACACACTGAGACAATCAGAAAATAACCTATCAAAAGATTGTTTGCACCATCTATAAAATTGCAACCATTTACTAATATTAGAAAACAAAATACTGTAAATAAGAATGATAATATTTTATTCTGAATAAATTTATCCAATATAACTATTCTGGTTTCTTCTATTAGTATGGACGTGTTATAAGTTAAAAATATAATAATTGTTAATTGCAATAAAATTCGAAATTTGGGTGACTTTATTAAATCCATATCGGACAAAACTCCCAAAAAAAAAATTAAAATTAACACTAAAGTTAAATCTATATCTGAATAAAATACTATAAATAAAATAGTTGTTAGTAAAAATAAACCGCCACTTTGAACTTTCTTATTTTTTAAAGCAAGTATTTTCCTATGGCTATTACTACTTTCATCCTCGACTAAAAAATTTAATTTTATGAAGAGTAGATTAATTAAATATAAACTTACCGACCCTATTATTACATAAAGTAACATTAGTTTCATTTTTTATTTATATAATGTTTAATAGATTTTCTTAGGCCCTCTTCTAACAAAGTTTTTGGTTTCCATCCCAAAGATCGTATTATTTTACTATCTAGGCTTTTTTTCATTGTGCCGTCAGGATATTTTAAATCAAAAATTACCTTACCATTATAATTCATTAATTTTTTAATTTTTTCTGACAAATTTCTTATTGATAAACTTATACCTGATCCAACATTTATTAATGGAAATTTTTTCTTACATGCTTGTAGAATTTGTTTTTTACTTTTTTTTAAAATCAATACTATCGATTCAGCTAAATCATCTGCAAATAAAAACTCTCTGATTGGCTTTCCAGTTCCTAATAATTTTACAGTTTTTTTTTTTAATATTTTTGCTTCATTAATTTTATTAATCATCGCAGGTATTACATGTCCCGAAAATTTATCAAAATTGTCATTAATGCCATAGATATTTGTTGGCATTAAACAAACTATATCAAGATTATGACCTTGATATAATGCTTCTGCAAGTTTGATACCCGCTATTTTTGCTATAGCGTAACATTCATTTGTTTTTTCAAGCTCACCTGTAAGTAAGTACTCTTCTTTAATGGGATTTTTTGAGAACTTTGGGTAAATACATGAGGTTCCTAAATAAATTGTTCTTTTAATTTTTTTTTCTAAAGCAAGTTTTAAAAGACTATTTTGTATTTCTATATTTTCTAAAAAAAAATCTTTTTGAAATTTACTATTTGCTAAAATTCCACCTGCTCTTGCTGCAGCCATTATCATATAATCTATTTTTTTTTTTTCTAAATATTTTATAAGTTTTTTATAATCTCTTAAATCAATTTTTTTTCTTTCAATTGTAATAATTTTTTTGAAGCCCTGAGCTTTCAATTCTCTTAAGATAGCACTACCCACTAAGCCATTATGCCCAGCTAAAAATATTGTACTATTTTTATTCATTAAGTTTTTTTTTTGCTAACTCAATATCAGCATCCATCATGTCTTTTACTAAGGCTTTTATATCATATTTAAATTTAAATTTAAGGTCTTTAAGGGCTTTTTTAGCATCTCCTTTTAAATACTCTATATCAGCTGGTCTAAAATATTTTTTATCTACTTTTATAAGTAATTCTTTTTTATCGTTTTTAATTAAAAAAGCTTTTTCTTTAAGTCCTGCTCCTTCCCAAATTATTTGTAAATCTAAATATTTACAGCACATATTCACAAATTCTTTTACACTATAACTTTTACCAGTAGCTATTACATAATCTTTGGGTTTTTTTTGTTATAAGATTTTCCATTGCATCTCCACATAGTCTTTTGCATGACCCCAATCTCTTTTAGCATTAACATTTCCTAAATACATAATGCCTTTAAACCCTAAAATTTTTTTAGCTAAGAACATTGTAATTTTTCTCGTAACAAAGGTTTCGCCTCTTCTTGGACTTTCGTGGTTAAATAAAATTCCATTACAAGCGTATATGTTATATGCATCTCTGTATAACCTTGTCATCCAATACGAATAAAGCTTTGCTACACCGTATGGAGATTTAGGTGTTAAAGTAGAATTTTCATTAAATGAATCTTTTCCAAATTTCTCTCCAAAAAGTTCTGAGGTACTCGCTTGATAAAACTTTGTTTTTTTTAGGTTAAGAAATCTAATTGCTTCTAATATTCTTAATGTACCTAAACCACTCACTTCAGATGTATACTCCGGGATTTCAAATGAATGTCCTACGTGACTTTGGGCTCCTAAATTATAAATTTCATTAGGTTTTATTTTATTTACTATATTAAAAATACTATTTGAATCTGCTAAATCACCATAATGTAAAAATAATTTTGGGCTAAGGTGTGGATCAACATATATGTGGTCAATTCTTTGAGTATTAAAAGACGAAGATTTTCTTTTTATTCCATGAACTTCATAATTATTTTTTAAGAGAAGCTCCGCAAGGTATGACCCATCTTGTCCTGTTATTCCAGTTATCAGTGCTTTTTTTTTCATTTATTATTAGTTTTTTGTTTAATTTTTTTAATTATATAAAATAAAGATAGTTTAATAACTAAAAAAAAAGACTTTAAAAGCCCTTTTTTCTCAAATTTATAATAAACATTAAAAGCATTCACAAACTTGTCCATGAAGGAGCTAGATAGTGAGTTATTTAAATTTCTCCAGCTTGTAAGCACTTGGTCGATACCAGCAATTCTAACTTCATTTCTGGCATATTCTAACCACAAAGCATAATCCTCTTTTGTCTTAAGATCTTTAAAATTTGCAACATTAATTAAATTTTTTTTCATCATAACTGTTGAAAGTCCAATATCACAAGAGTTTAAAAGGTCGTGATATGACAATTCCTTACTGACACTCATCAAACCAATTATGGAATTTTTTTTGTCAATAATTTCATAAGATGTATGAGAAAATTCTATATTTTCATTTTTCATATAATCATATTGAATTTTTATTTTATCTTTCTTCCAGATATCATCACAATCAAGAAAGGCTATAAACTTACCTCTTGAATTTGACATACCAACATTTCTCGAAATACCTGCACCTAAATTTTTATCATTAATTATAATTTTAATACGACTATCTAATTGTGATAATTTTTGGATGAACACTAAATCTTCACGTATAATATCATCATAAATTATAATGATTTCTAAGTTTTTATAAGTTTGATCAAGGACAGATAAGAGGCTATCTTTAAAAAAATCCTTTTTTTTATAAAAAGGCATTATAACACTAATTAAGTCCATAAAATACATTATGTTATTATATTATTAATACCAACCATGAAACTAAAAAAGATTAATCTTATTATATTTCATCCATATTCAATGATCGGAGGTGCAGATAAATCTCTATCAAGGTTAATTAATAACCTTGATCATGAAAAATATGAAATTACATTTTTAACTTTAAGTAAGCCACTAATAAAAAAATATCTAGAAAAAAAAATTAACATAATCGTTTTAAATAAAAAAAAAACTATCTATACAATATTTAAGATAAGAAAAATTTTGAAAGGATTTAATAAAAGAAGTAATAAAATTATTTTTTTATCAAACCAAAATTTTGCAAATATTTTATCATTTGCCATAAAATATAAACTTAAAAATATAAAACATATTATAATTGAAAGAAATCATATAGATGAACTGAAGTATTACAATGGGATAAAAGATTATTTTAAAAAAAAAATTATTAAACTTTTAATCAAATTTTTATATAATAAATCAGACTTTGTAATAGGAAATTGTAAAAGGTTAAGTGATGATCTTGCTAAATTTTCAGGAGCGAAAGTAAAAACTATTTATAACCCAGCATTTGATAATGAGATATATAAACTTAGCAAAAAAAAGCCCTTTTTTAAAAAGAACAAGATAAAAAATATTATAAATGTTGGAAGGCTTGAATTACAAAAGGATCATTTTACTTTAATTAAGGCAGTAGAAAACATCGATAACGTTACACTTACGATAATTGGATATGGCAGCAAATACAATTTAATATCAAAATATATTGTAAAAAATAATTTATCTAAAAAAATAAAGATATTAAAAAATATAACAAACCCATATCCATATATAAAAAATGCAGATCTATTTGTTCTCTCATCATTATATGAGGGTTTTCCTAATGTTTTAGCAGAAGCTATTATGTTAAAAATCCCAATTATTTCGTCTAATTGTAACTCCGGCCCAGCAGAGATTCTCTTGCAAAAAAGAGGCCCACAGATATTTAAAAAGGGCAATCACGTAGAGCTAAAAAATAAAATAGATAATTTTCTGTTTAACCCAAAACCAATTTTATCTAACAGAAGATTTCTTTTTAATAATCTTAAAAAGTTTAATAAAAAGAAAATAGTAAAAGAATATGATGATCTATTTACAGGACTATTTATTTAATAAAATTTTATCGAGTTCAAAATAATGTCGATACTTAGTATATTTAATTGATTTTTTTTTTGCAATAATTTTTTTTAATTTAATATTATCTATAGAATCGTTTAAAAATAGTTCTACTTTTTTAAATAAGTCTATTTCATTATCGACATCAAAAATATATCCACCAGCTCCATAATCAAGAAACTCAGCAGGACCAGTAGGACAATTACTTGATATAATTGGACAGTTGGATGCTGCTGCTTCCATAAGTACGTGACCAGGATTTTCATAAATTGATGGTAAAACTAGACATTCTGCTTTATTTAAATAATTAAATATATTTTTTTTAAAACCAGCTAAAAAAACAGTACTGTTTAAATTTAATTCATTGATTTTATTTGTTAGATTAAACAATAACTCTCCCTCACCTAATATAATTAACTTTAAATCTGGGTAATTTTTATTTATTTTTGAAAATACTTTGATTAAAAATTCAAAGTTTTTTTGTTTTGTTAGCCGTCCAATTGAAAGCATAAACTTAAAGTTTTTGTGTTCAGTATTTATTGGCTTTTTATTATTATTTATTATTTGCTTAATATCTATTACAGGGTCAAGTAAAAGTTTAATTTTTGTACTAGGAAAAATATTATTTTTTTTTAGATAATCTGCAGTTTCTTTACTTGGGCATGTAATGCAAAATATTTTATGTGAAGCTAATTTCCAAAGAGTTTTTCTAAAAATATTTAAATCTGGCTCTCCAGATATTCTGAGTATGAGTTTAGTGTCAAAATTAAAAAAAATAAACAAGACAAGAGGTAAGGATGTAATCAAATGTGCAATAAAAAAACTTGGCCTTGATGTTTCAATTAATTTTTTTAAACTCAAAAAATTAGTAATAAATATTAAAATATAAAAAATTCGACTTAAAATTTTTCCATTAGAAGGCATTTTAAATAAATTAAAAAAATTACTTTCAAGATTTATTAATTTACACTGATCCTTATAATTACTCCATTCCCCAATCGAATTAATTAAATATGGTTCATATTTATTTTTAGAAAATTTTTTTATACTTTGAATAGAGTTCAATACAGAATTAATTGTTCCGATATTTGTATTATAAGGAGACCAAAAAAATATTTTTTTCATAATTTTTATAAAATACTATTTAAGTAGTTAAGATATTTTTTACTTTGCGTTTCTGAGTTAAATCTAAATAACCTTTTTTTGGAAAACTTTATTTTTTTTTGTGTGATTTGCTTATTTTTAATCGCAAAAATCATTTTATCTGATAATGCACTAATATTTTTAACAGGTACGATATACCCACCTTTCCCATTATCTAGAATTTCTTTTGGTCCACTTTTACAATTTGTTGCAATGCAAGGTACTGAATGATTTATAGCATCTATAAGAACATTTCCTAAACCCTCATAAACAGAAGGTAAAACAAATAGTTTAGCTTTATGGTAATTAGCATCAACCTTGCTCTGCCAACCCATAAGAAATACTTTTTTTTCAAGCTTAAGTTCTTTGATTATATTCAAGAGCATTTTTTTTTCATATCCGTTACCAATTATATGAAGTTGGTAATTAGTGTATTTTTTCTGAAAAATTTCAAAAGCTAAAATTAAATCTTTAAAATTTTTTTGCTTACAAAGTCTGCCCACTGTTAAAATTATATTTTTTTTTTTATAATTATTTTTTTTTGCTAATAAAATTTTATTTTTGGTTAAATATGGATTGTAAATATATTTTACTAAAGATTTATTAATTAGAAATTTATTTAACGAATTTGCAGATCCTTTTGAATTTGTGATAATGCCATCTGCAATATGATAAAATAAAAATTTTATTAAAAAAATTATTTTTGAAAATACTTTTTCTTCTGCATGTTTTGTCGATGATATTGCGTCTTCAGAATTTCTAGCAACTACCTTGAAGCCAAATATTTTTGCTGCAATTATTGCTAGTATATTGCTCTGCATAGAATGGACAATTGTATCTGTATTATTTTTACTTTTTATTACTCTTATCAAGGGTAATAAACATGCCAAAGAAGTTGTATATCTATTGAATATAAAATTTTTTTTAACAACTATATTAGTGATCTTAAAGTATTTGCTCTGTTTTAAAAAATTATTATTTTTATTTTTGATTGTAACTAAATTCACATTAATTTTTTTTTCTATAAAAAATTTAGATATATTTACTAGAATTTTTTCTACACCTCCTCTTTCAAATGATGGGTAGTATATGATTATGTTTTTAATTTTCACTTAATTCTAGCAATATTGGTTTTGTATTATTTGCACAAAATAATGATAGCCTAACAGCATTAATATTATCTATTTCTTTTCCAAGGTATTTTTTACATTCGTCATTAATCTTGATTAAATTAAAGATCCTATTTCTTTTGGTATATTTATTTGGGTTAATGTTTGATAATTCCCAATTATGGTCAGACTGAAAAACTACAATTGCTTCTTTATCAATCTTGTTAATTTTATCGATTATTTTACTAATTAGTTTTTTATTACAAGTATATGCGTCTTGTATGCCAGTCATATTATCTCTTCCGACATGCTTTTTAAATGAACATGAAGAGTCAACAAGATATGGCCAATGTGAAATTAAATGGTGTATTAAAAAAAATGTTGAACCATTGGGTTTTCCATTTATATCTAAATGTTCAATAAATACGTTCATTGCATTATTAGAATTGAAAATTATTTTTTCTTCAAAGCCCCCACCACCAAATGCCAATAATAACTTGGTTATAATTGGTTTAATTGGTGTTTTTTTTAAGAATCTTAAGCTTTCATAACTAAATAGGATATTTTCTTTATTTTCATTCTTTATGCAATATTCTTTATTATATCCTTGGCAATTTGCAAAATGACTACCTACCCATTTAATTTCATAATTTAGTTCTTTAAGATTGTATTCTAAATTAGATAAATTTTCTTTTTTCATTACCCCAGGAAAAGCAATGCCTTTCTTCTCCGGCATCCCGTTGTTATTAAACTTAACTTTATTCATATTAAACATGGACCCAATTGTTAAAAATGTACTTCCATAAATTGTTTGTGTATTTGGAATATATTCATAACCTTTATCTTTTAATCTATTTACAAAAATATCAGAGTTACTGTTAAAGAATTTATCTGCCACTTCTAATGGTGGCATTGCATCAAGTATAAAAAAATAAATGTTTTTTCCATTTTTTTTATCAAATTTTAAATTCTCAGTAACTAATTCTTTATTTGTATTTTTATATTTAAATTTATATTTTGTTATAATTTCATATGTAAAAAATAAAGAATTAAAAATAAAATAAAAAGTCAGTAGATACTTTATAAAAAGTAACTTTTTACTAATTACCTTAAAAACAAGATAACTAATTAGTAGTAATATTAGTAAAGAGACCTCACCATTGTATTCTAACACTGAATTATAGTATGTGCTTATATTAATTTTTTTTTCTAAAAATTCAAACACTTCAATTAAAATATTTTTAAAATTACTATATTGAAAAAAAATAAATATAAAACTTCCTGTCAAAAGATTTGCATCAAAATTTTTTAATTTTAGTGTTTTTTGTAAAATAATTATTACAAATAAGCCTATTATTAAGAATATCAAAAATAGTACTAATAATCTTAGTAGAGTTAAGGAATTAACAGCTAAGTCTGTTCTTTCATCTAAATTACCTAAATTATAACTAAAAAAATCAAGAAATGGTATTGAGATAATTATTATAAAAAAAAAAAAATTTTTTACGATACTTAGACTTTTCATTCTAGCATAAATCACCAAAAATTTTCATAATTTGGTCAGTTAAACTTTTTGTACATCCATCATTTTCAGGATGAAATTGTGTAGCTATTATTTTTTTTTCTAAATTATAAAAAGCTTCGATTTGACCATCATCTGAAATTAAAAAATCACTTAAGCCATCTCCAATTTTGTCTACACTTTTGGGGTGAAATGAATTTACTTTATAATCAATCTTCTCAACTAATGCTGTGCCTTTAACATAATGTATCATTTTTGTTATATCGATTTTTTTACCATCAAAAGCCTGGTGATTTTCTGTCCATTTTAAAGTCCCTCCAAAAAATGCATTTATTGTATATAGGCCACAACAAATGCCAAGAACTGGTTTTTTTTTTTTTAATGCTAAAGATAAAGTATTTTTTTCAAATTCTCTTATTTCAGGTGTATATAATCTGTAGCCTCCAGCAAATACATAGGCATCTGGGTTAATATCTTCTTCATACTCTTCTGCTGTCATTCCATCAAATGGAATTAAATGTATGTTGTGTCCAAATTTTTTAAAAAATGGATAATACTTTTTTTCAATAGACATTAACTGGTCCATACCACCCTCATGAAACCTTGGAGTCATTGCTATTTTCATATTTTAAGTCTTATTTAAAAATAAAGTAAAAATTATTAACGCTATATATCTCAAAACTTTTATTTATACCACTAATAATTTGATCACTTTTTAATTGTTTTAATATGTCTTGATTTAAACTGCTTACATTATTTATATCATAATCTTTTGCTAAAGATTTTCGTAATATAATTTCAGCCGGTTTGGTACTATATTTTTTATATTCATTATTTAATATTTTTTGAGGTGTATTAATCAGTAAAGCTTTTTTTTTTGTAATTAAGGAAAATTCAATAAATATTCCTGACCAATCGCTAATTAAAAAATTATATTTAAAAAAATTTAAATCATAATTCAAATTACAAGAAATATTTAAGTCATTTAATTCTTTTAAAGAAATCTCTTTTTTCACTAAAGACATAGGATGTGGTCTAAAATCAAAAGATATTTTGTTTTTCTTGAAAAAACTATTTAAAATTATATGTAATTTAAGATCGTAAAAATTAGTATTCCACGAAGGAGCAATCAGAACATCTTTGTAAGGTCTTTTATCTATAGTATTAATTTTATTTTTTAAAAATAAGTAGTTGCTTTTAAAAGCTCTTAATTTCAGTTTATTAGTTTTTTTAATTTCATTAATTTCGCTAAATTGGTAATTAGTTACTGCTTGAATCGCATCGAAATTATTAAATGCTCCCTTATTATAAATCATTGTTATACTTGCCATTGAATGTTGCAAGTATATATACTTACAGTTGGAAGTTTTTGATCTTTTAAATATATTTTTATCTAAGTCGGGTGTTGAGGAATATAAGTATTTTAAATTTAAAGTTAAAAATACTAATTGTCTAATTAATGTGGTTTTAAAAACAAACTGGCTTACATTTTTATTATTATGCCTAAGGTAGTTAAATGAGATTAAAGTAACATTTACTTTTTTTGATTTATTAAGAATATATGGTTTTAAATATTCATATATATTCTCATTTTCACAAAAAAAACCAAAATTATTCTTTAAACAACTAAGTAAAAAAAAATTATATAAATCTTTAAAGAAGTTAATCAATTAATTACCAAAATAATTTTTATAATTTCTATAATCTTCAAAATCATCAAATTCGTACCATCCTTTTTTTTCTATTATTGAGTCGATTATAAATTTATTTTTTATAAGATAATTTAAAAAACTAGATGCATGCATTTTTTTTATTCTACTTATTTTTTTATAGGCTAATAAAATTTTCTTTATTTTATTTTTAGGTATAAATATTAAACCCATATATTGATATTTAATATCTTTTAGATTCTTAATTTTTTCACCAATAGAAATTAATTTGTTTGACCTATCTATGAATAAAGTTTCTCCATCATCTAATGGATCTTTATTTCGTATTTTCCAAATTTTTTTCCAGTTTTTAAGTATTGGAACAGTAATATTATTTCTTTTTTTTTCAATTAAATGATTAATCATTTTGTGATCAAAAAGAATATCAGAATAACTAATGACAATATCTGTTTCCGCACTTTTAACGCCCAAGATTAATGAGTATAACATTTCCGTAGTATTATATTTCTTGTTATAGATAAATTTGATATTTTTATATTCTTTAAGCTCTCTCTTTATATACCCAGATCTGAATCCAGTAATGACACTTACATCTGTAATTTTAGTTTTATAAACTTCATCAATTAGTAATTTAATTAAAGGTTTATTTTTGATTTTAATTAAACATTTATTTTTTTTAATTTTATTAAAAATTCTTTTACTTTTTCCAGCTGCAAGAAAAATGAATTTCATTTACAGAATGTGGGAAAAAATTAATTTATTTACAGACAGTTGAGACTTATTTTTTCTCTCAGGATGAAACATGGTACACAAAATATTATATTTTGAAGATTTTGCAATCTCAATACTGCCATCAGAATGTCTTGCTAGCACAGTAAAATGCTTAGGTAATTTTTTTATCCCATAATTATGATATGAGTTGACATCTATATTTTTTATATGACTTTTAATATTTGTCTTTATTAAATGATTGGCTCCCGCATGTCCTTTTACTTTAAGTAATTTTTCTTTATATAAGTCTGCGACTAATTGGAAGCCTCTGCAAACAGCTAAAATAGGAATCTTTTTTTTTATAGAAAGTTTAATTAATTTTTTTTCAAAACTATCTCTTAGTAAGTTTTCTTTATTTTTTTTACTTTTAAAGATATCGCCTCCGCCTGATAATATTAAAGAATCCGGATTAAGCTCACTAAATTTTTTTTCAAAATTTTTAGAGTTACCAATTGGTATTAAAATTACATTTTTATTAAAAAAATAATCATACCAATACATTTCTATAGAGTTTCCGAGTTGTTTATACTTGTCTTCAAAAATCCTTTGCGTAATAAGTATTTTTTTCATTAATTTAAAACTCTATAATATTTTTGAAATGAATTA
>MDTF01000330.1_pt1 | contig 17985 bp, 14 predicted proteins | sample 811191 | NCBI WGS metagenome assembly MDTF01 (sample SAMN05326649, study PRJNA326480) | marine metagenome | isolation source: seawater | place: Southern Ocean | collected 2011 | reverse complement strand
TTTGCACCCGAAATTACATGGTGGTTGTAGCTCAGTTGGTTAGAGTATCGGTTTGTGGTACCGAGGGTCGCGGGTTCGAATCCCGTCTTCCACCCAAAAGACAAAGTCTTCTCAATTTTGAGAAGACTTTTTTTGTTTATAGAGATTAGATTTAAAATTGGTTAAATCGGATCAAGTCCAAAAGTATTCCTGAAATTTATTTTTGTTAAACTAACTATATTGCCTATTTAAAGTTTGTAGTTTTTAAGAAACTCTTCAAATGACATTGGTTTTAAGTTCCTAGACATGTAGTGATTTGTGTATGTTTGGTAATTTTTTTTTGCAAATACTAAGACCTCATTAGAAGTCTCAATATCCATTTGTGGGCTGTTTTTCATACAGAATAAAAGAATTTGAGATTTAATAAATTTATATTATTTTCTCACAGCATTATTATGAAGCTAAATATAAGGAGATTAAGTATATAAAACAAGAAAAATAACATTCACTAGATCGAGTCCATAAGTTAATTCTTAAATATAATGGTACTTTAGGATGAAGTGATTAATAAATTTGCTGATTTCTGTGCTTTGAAACTTTCGTTTTTTTAGCTAATTTTTAAAACTTTATAAACTCTTTTTTGATCCGTATTCTTCATATAATTAATTTGTCGTTCTAATGAGGTGTATTGAAAATTAGTTACAAAATAGAATTATTTAAAGCTTCAATTACCTCATTTCTTTTTCTTACTGAAACAGGAATATTGCTTTTATCCTTTAAAATAAGATAACCTCCATCAGACTTTATAAACTCTTTAATGCATTTTGTGTTAATTAAATGGCTTTGATGAACCCTCAAAAATTCATGCTCTTTTAGCATATCGGCATAATACTTTAACGTTTTAGAAACCAATATTTTTTGTCCATTATCTAAATGGAAAGTAGTGTAGTTATTGTCTGACTTACATCGTATAATTTCTGAAAGTTGAACAACTATAATTTTTTCTGAAGTATGCAAAGATATTTTTCGTGAAATTCTATTTGGATTCCGTATAGATTCTTGTAAAACAGACAGTTGCTCTTTATTTGGCTGAATGTGTTCTTTCGCTTTTTTAATAGAATTTGCTAAATCTTCATTCGAATATGGTTTTAAAATATAATCGATTGCAGCAAATTTAAAAGCTTTAATTGCATATTCGTCACTAGCCGTTACAAATATTATTTTTGATTGTAAATTGGGTACAATTTCGAGAATATCAAAAGCTGTTCCGTCTCCTAGCATAATATCTAGAAACAAAATATCTGGATGCTTTTTTTGTAATAATTTTGCAGCTTCAATTACACTCGTTGCTTTTCCTATAATTTCAATTTCTGTATGATTTTTTTTAATATCATTATATAGCATGTTTAAGGCTTCTGGAATATCATCTACTATAATTGATGTGAATTTTTTCATTTTAAGACTTCTTTGCTAATTTAAAGACTGTTATTTCTGGCCTAACATTAAATCTTACTTGATAAAGATTTCCTAAAGCTCTATTAATATAAAGAGTTCTACCATCATTTAGGTCTATTTCTCCTGAATCATATTTTTTGTTTTCTACAGGTAAAATTGGTGGTTTTAAAAAAGGAGGCTTTACCTGACCTCCATGTGTGTGCCCCGCTAAAATCCAACCTTTGTAGTTATTCCAAACATCCAAATCACAAACATCAGGGTTGTGGCATAAAACTAAATTAGCATTTTTAGAATTGTGTTTATTCATGATTTTTTTTGGATCAAAATTTAATCCCCAAAAGTCATCTAACCCAATAATGTTAAGTCCGTTAAAATTAAATTCATCATTTCCTAAAATTTTGACTCCAGCATTTTCAAGAATTGAAGTAATATTATTTGCGACACGCTGTTCTGACCAATCATGTCCATAATCATGGTTTCCTAAAATACCAGCAGTTCCTAATTTTCCTTTTACTACATTTTTAAAAACTTCATTTAATTGCGAAAATTGTTCTTCAGTATCATAATCAACGAAATCTCCTGTGTATACAACAAAGTCTGGATTGTATGCTTTTGCTTTTGAAAAAGAATCTATAACATATTGATAATTAAATCGATTTCCAACATGGATATCACTAATTTGTATGAGCGTTTTTCCAATTAAATTTTCTGGTAAATTTTTTATTGGCATTTTTTTATGAACAAATTCTAACCAAAAAGGTTCTACTTGCCATGAATATATTCCGCCAATAAATCCAAGTCCAAGGGTTCCTAAAAGTGTTTTTTTAATAAATTTATTTCTTTTCATTAGTAATCTGTTTTTAACGGAATTTTAAACCAAACTTTAGTTCCTTTAATCACGGAATCTTCAATAATTTCATCAATAGAAAATGAGTTTTTGGTTGCTATATTTTCTATTCTTTCTTTTGATACTTTTAATGCTACTGAATTATGATTTGAATTTTCTTTTCTTTTTTTAGATTGATGAATTCCGATTCCATTATCAATAATAGTACATCGTAAAAAATTATTTTTCACTTCAAAAGAAATCGTTATTTTTCCTTTTTTAGTTACTTCAAAACCATGTTGAATTGCATTTTCAATGAAAGGTTGAATTAACATTGTCGGAATCAAAATTTCGTCAGCATCAATAGCATTTAAGTTTGTGTCAAATGAGTATTCAAAATCTTTAGGACTCATTGCTTGCTCTAGCTCTATATAGTTTTTTAGTGATTTTATTTCTTCTTTTAAACTGATTTCTTCTTTTCTAGAGTTGTTTAAAATACTTCTTAATAAAACTGAGAATTGTGATATTGTTATATTTAATTCTGCTATTTTTCCAGAATTACCAAGAGCTTTAATTCCGTTTAAAACATTAAAAATAAAATGTGGATTCATTTGTAATTGTAAAGCTTTTTGCTCTAAAGAAAGTAAATGGTTTTCTAATTTTAATGTATCTATTTTTTCTTTATTTTTTTGATTGATATTCTTAATATAGAAATCTAAAAATAAATAACCACCAAATAAGAACAGAATAATAGCGCTTAGAATAAACCAAGATTTTTTATAAAAAGGAGTATCAATTACAAATGTAAATGATTTTATTTCACTGAATTTATCATCAATTTTTGATTGTATTTTAAAGGTGTATTTACCAGCGTTTAAGTTTGCGAATTGTACAGAATTATTTGTAGACCATGAAGAAAATTTATCGTATAATTTATATCGATACTTTATTTTTCTAGGGTTTAATAAATCAACAGTTTTAAAATAGATAGAAATATTGTTTTCTGAAGGTGAGAAAGTTGTTGTCTTCTTAGCACTTAATAATGAATCTATATTTTGATTATTAACGAATAAGTTTTCAAAATAAATTACTGGTTTTTTACTTTTTGAATTATCGGAAACGGATTTTTTTATTTGATACAATCCATTATTTGAAGCAATCCAAACTGTATTTTGGGAATCTTTGAAAACAGTATTTATGTTGTTGGTTTCTATTGAGTTGTATTTGTTTATTTTTTGTTTAAAAGAAAAGGAGGGAAGTGTGAAAACTTCAATTCCGTTTTTGTCTGAAGTTACCCAAATTTCATTTTTTAGCTTTTGAACTGATGTTACACTTTGTTGTGTTGTAATTCTTTTTTCAATAGAATTATTATCAATTATTTTTAATCCATTTTGAAATGTTGCCGCAATAATTTTATTTTGAAATTTTAAAAGTGAAGTTACATGATCCTTTATAATTAGTTCAACTTCTTTTGGCTTGTTTAAACTATTGAGTTTCCATAAACCTTTGTTGGTGGCAACATAAAAAGAATTTTTTTCAAAAATTAAATCGTTTATAATAGAAAAATCTACGACTGTATTTATTTGAAGTGGTTTTAAATACTCTTTTTCTAATTGATAGATTCCTTGAGTTGTGCCAAGAAAAATTTCTTTTTTAAAAGAGGAAATATGTACTACTTTTTTAGATGATAAAAACTGTTCTTGATTGTTGTTTTTGATAAGAAGTCCGTTTTCTAAACCCGCATAAATTGTATTATTTTGTGACAGTACTGTTGTTGTTTTTTGTTTGATAATTTGGGTAAAATCATTACCATCAAACTTTATAAGACCTTTGTCTGTGGCAATCCATAAATAACCAACTTTATCTTGAGTGATGTCAAAAATAATATTGCTTGTTAAGCCATCGTTAATTGTGAATTTTTGAATACTATTTTGCTGTGCTTGTAAATTTGAAAGCATAAGAAATAGAAAAACGAGACTAATTTTTTTGAAAAACAACATAAAACAAACTTACTAATTAAAACGTCATTATAAAGTGTTTTTATAATGACGTTTGCAAAACTACATTTCTTCTTTCACTTAATTCATTGCATATAAACGCTTATTATTTGTATCTGGTGCTATATGTTGTAATTCTCCATAAGGTTTAATTAAAGGTTTTAAAACAATTAAACCTGTCGTTTTTCCAGTAATAGAAAGCTTACTGTTTTTAATAACATAGGACCATCTAAATTTTTCTAAAGGAATTTTAATTTTTTCAATTTCTAAATATAGTTCTTGTTCTATAAAGTCCATAACTTCCTCTTGATTTTCAAAACTTGGTACTTCTTCATCAGAATTATGATAATCTAATATAAATTTTAACGGAATTGTAAATTGAGAGGTGTACGCTTCGCCGACAAATCTTTCTTCTTCATTGTTTAACGCATCATACCAGTCGATATCTTTTTCTTCTGGATATTTTTTTGCAATTTCTTTTGATAAATCTGTTTTTCCTGGTGAATTTGCTGTAGGATAAAATACATAATGCGGTTTTGCTAAATAGTGTTTTGTAAACTCACCGTCAAAAATTGAAAAGTATGGAGATGCGATTATATTTGGCAATTCATCTGCACAAAAAGCATCTTTAAAAGTGTTCATTAATTCAGTGTTTTCACCTAATCCATTTGCGTGAAAAATTATTTTAGAATTTGCATTTACACTTTCCTTTAAAGTTGGTAAAGTGCCTTTTGTAATATTTCTTCTCAAGGATTCTGAGGTAACTCTTTCGCCTTTAATAGTGGTTTCTAAAGTCATTCCTTTATAAGGATTACTTTTGTTTACAATATGAATTTCTCCATAAGGATTCTCTTCCTCATTCTTGTTAAGCCAAGTGATTACCTCTTCTAAAGAATATTTATCTTCTACAATTTCAAATTGTTGTTCTTTAAAATAGGCTCTTGCATTGTGATAAAAAGTTTCATTTCCTTTGTCATAACCTGTGATAAAAACTATTGGTTTTCTTGTAGTAGTTTCTTCTTTAACAGTGTGGTCTAAATTATCTTCTAAAGCTAAAGTTACAACTTTATCTTTTTTAATTCTTGCTGTGTTATCACAATTTATAAAAACGGTTGATGTTAAAATGATTACTACTGCAACTACTAATTTTTTAAATACTTTGTTCATGATTTCTACTTTTTAAATGTTAATACACTGTAAAAGTAGACTTGAACTTGACTTAAATTTTTGCTGTTTTAGAATTCGTATAGTGTAAATTAGAATTCGTTAAAAATATGGATGAAACTTATAGTTTCTTTTAATAAGTGTTCATCTTTAGAAAATATTATGGCAAAAATCAGTAATAAGTTAGTTTGTCTTTTAACTTGGTCATAAACTGTAAAACAAGTTTAGCCCAGATTAAATGGTTTGTTTTAGCTCTTTTTTTGATATAAAAAAAACGAGCAGTGAAAGTAGGAGATAGCTTCTTGAAAAATATACTTTTATACTAAAACCCTAATTTTTCTGCCAAATACTTTGCTGTACAAGACTTTTTGTTTTTTGCTAAATCTTCTGGGGTTCCTTGGAAAATAAGGTTTCCACCATTTTTACCACCTTCTAAACCTAAGTCAATAATATAGTCAGCACATTTTATGAGTTCAATATTATGTTCAATTACAATAATAGAATGTCCTTTATCAATTAATGCATTAAAAGAAGCCAATAATTTTTTAATATCGTGAAAATGTAAGCCTGTTGTAGGCTCATCAAAAATAAATAGCGCTTTGTCTTTGGTGTTTCCTTTGACTAAAAAGGATGCTAATTTTATTCTTTGTGCTTCACCACCAGAAAGTGTAGAGGAAGATTGGCCTAATTTTACATACCCTAAACCAACATCTTGTAAGGGTTTTAATTTACTAGCAATTTTAGTCACTAAGTTTTCAGAGAAAAACGCTACAGCATCATCTATGGTTAAATTTAAAATATCATCAATTGATTTTCCATCAAATTTAACCTCTAAAACTTCTTTCTTAAAACGCTTTCCATTACAAACATCACATTCTAAATGCACATCTGCCATAAATTGCATTTCAATTGTAACTTCACCTTCACCTTTACAAACTTCACAACGTCCACCTTCAACATTAAAAGAAAAATGTTTGGGTTTATAGTTTCTGATACTTGATAATTTCTGATTAGAATATAACATTCTAATATCATCATAAGCTTTAATATACGTTACAGGATTTGAACGTGAAGAACGCCCAATAGGATTTTGATCTATAAATTCAACATGTTTTAGATTCTCAAAATTCCCTTTTATTTCGGTATGCTGCCCGACTTTATCTCCATAACCAATCAATTTTTTTTGCATTGATGGGTATAAAATGTTTTTCACTAATGTACTTTTTCCAGAACCAGAAACTCCTGTAATTACGGATAAACAATTTAGTGGAAATGTAACATCTATATTTTGCAAATTATGTTCTCTTGCGCCAATAATTTGAATATTATTTTTTGAAGTTCTACGTTTTTTAGGGACTTCAATTTTTAGTTCTTCATTTAAATATTTTGCTGTTAAAGAATCTGATTTTAAGATTTCTTTAAAATTACCTTCGGCAACTACATGTCCTCCAAAAGTTCCTGCTTCTGGGCCAATATCGATAATATAATCGGCTTCTTTCATGATGTCTTCGTCATGTTCTACCACAATAACGGTGTTGCCTAAATCGCGTAAATCTTTTAAAACGCCAATTAAACGTTCTGTATCTTTTGGATGTAAACCAATGCTAGGTTCATCTAAAATATACATTGATCCAACTAAGGAACTGCCTAAAGAAGTTGCTAAATTGATGCGCTGACTTTCACCACCAGAAAGTGTGTTAGAAGTTCTGTTGATTGTTAAGTAAGACAAACCAACATCTGTTAAAAACTGTAAACGATTATTGATTTCTGTAAGCAAACGCTTTCCAATTTTTGCATCGTATTTATCTAGTTTAATATTTTTGAAGAATATTGATAATTCATCCAAAGGAAGTGTCACTAAATCAGAAATTGTTCTCTCATTTATTTTTATAAAATCTGTTTCTTTACGCAAGCGTTTTCCATTACAAGTGGTACATTTTGTTTTTCCGCGATAGCGAGAAAGCATGACTCTATTTTGAATTTTATAACTTTTTTCTTCTAAAACAGTAAAAAAATGCTGAATTCCATTAAAGTATTTGTTTCCATTCCAAACCAATTCTTTTTGATTTTCCGAAAGTTCAAACCAAGGTTTATGAACTGGTATATCAAATTGATAAGCAACCGCGATTAGCTCTTCTTTATAATGTATATAGGAAGGTGTTTTAAATGGAAAGATACAATCCTCAAAGATGGATAACCCAGTATTCGGAATGACTAATTCTTCATCAATTCCAATTACATTTCCATAACCTTGACAGGTAGGGCAAGCTCCATAAGGGTTATTAAAGCTAAATAAATGTGTATTCGGTTCTAAGAAAGACATTCCGTCTAAATCGAACTTATTACTAAATTCGGCAATATTGTTGTCTTCTAAATTTTCAATAAAACAAATTCCTTTTCCTTCAAAAAAAGCAGTCTGAATTGCATCTGCTAATCGGTTGTAAAAATCTTCATCCTCTTTCGTAATCACCCGATCAACCACTAAAAATAGTTTTTCATTTTTAAATTCTTTTTGAGGGAAATCAGCAATTCGATATACTTTGTCATTCCATTTTAAACGGGCATAACCTTGTTGTTCTAAAACTTGCAAAACAGTTTTTAAATCTCGATTTTCGTCAATAATAATCGGCGCTAATAAGAGAAGTTTTGTTTTTGCTGTAAACTCTTTTACAAACTTCACAACATCAGAAACGGTATCTTTTTTTACTTCTTGACCAGAAATAGGGGGGATGGTTTTACCAATTCTTGCGTATAAAAGTTTTATATAATCGTAAATTTCAGTTGATGTTCCAACAGTAGAACGTGGATTTGTAGAATTTACTTTTTGCTCAATGGCTATTGCAGGTGCAATTCCTTTTATATAATCTACTTTCGGTTTGTGTAGTTTTCCTAAAAATTGACGTGCATAAGAACTCAAACTTTCTACATAACGTCTTTGACCTTCTGCATATAGGGTATCAAAAGCTAAAGAAGACTTTCCAGACCCCGAGAGACCTGTAATTACAATCAATTTTTTTCTTGGAATAACAACATCAATATTTTTTAAATTATGCAGTCTTGCTCCCTTAATTATAATATTTTCTTTAGGATTTACAGTAGAAATGTCGGTCTTCATTTTATATAAAAATAGGCCATAAAAATACCACTATTTTCATTGGATTTAAAAAAATATTGACATTGAATTTGTTAAAATATTTGTTGAATAAAAAAAATATTCTATATTTGATAACTTAATAATCACAAAACAAGACGCATATAGTAAAAAATTACTTTTAAATTATTAATAAATTAATAAAAAAAGGGAGATACTTTTCTTTCTTAAAAGTAATTATGGTGCGTAATAAAAAAGAAATAGACAGCAGTTTAGTAAAGAGTTACATTGAAGGTAATGAACATTCTTTAGAGATTTTAATTAAAAGACATCAGCAAAGGCTGTATAGTTTTATATACAGTAAAATTCAAGATAGAGATCTTACTGAAGATGTATTTCAAGATACCTTTATCAAGGTAATTAGAACTCTTAAAAAAGGAAATTATAATGAGGAGGGTAAATTTCTACCTTGGGTCATGCGTATTTCTCATAATCTAATTATAGATCACTTTAGAAAATCTAATAGAATGCCAACATTTAAAAATACAGATGAATTTGATATTTTTTCTGTTTTAGGTGATGGGAACTTAAATGCTGAAAAAAAGATTATACAAGAGCAAATTTATAGTGATGTTCGAGATTTGGTTAAAGAGTTGCCAGAAGAACAAAAGGAAGTTCTAATAATGCGCATGTATAAAGACATGAGCTTTAAGGAAATAAGCGAAAATACAGGTGTTAGTATTAACACTGCATTGGGCAGAATGCGTTATGCGTTAATTAATATGAGAAAATTAATAGATAAACATAAAATTATTTTAGTAAACTAATACTAAAAGTAGAAAATCATCGTTAATATTTTATAACCAGAAGACTAAATAAAATATATGATGCAACTTTACTCTAAAAAGACATCTGATTTTCAGATGCAACCTAAACAAGGAACAGTTCAATTTTTGATTAGTTTTTCCAAATCGCTAACTATTGTAAAAACTAAATCAAAAAATTTCATTGAATTGAATTTGAATTAAGAGTGGGAAAAGCTTCAACTAATGTTGGGGCTTTTTTTTATATTTTCTGTTTCTTATAATATTCATTCAAAACAGATTTTCTACCAATCGTTCTCGTGATTATATCGTTATCTAAATTCCAACCCCGGGCAGGAGAATATTCTCTCCCATACCAAATAATTTGTAAATGTAAATCATTCCATAACTCTCTTGGAAACAAACGTTTTGCATCTTTTTCTGTTTGCACAACATTTTTGCCATTGGTTAAATTCCAACGAAATAATAATCGATGTATATGTGTGTCTACAGGAAATGCGGGTACTCCAAAGGCCTGACTCATTACGACACTTGCAGTTTTATGACCAACAGCTGGCAATTCTTCTAAACCTTCAAAACTCTGTGGAACTTCCCCATTATATTTATCTATCAATATTTTTGACAAACCATAAATCCCTTTCGATTTCATTGGTGATAAACCACAAGGACGAATAATTGCCTTTATCTCTTCTACCGTCATTTTTATCATATCAAAAGGGTTATTCGCTTTAGCAAATAATAGAGGAGTAATTTTATTTACTCGAACATCTGTGCATTGAGCGGATAATAAGACAGCAATTAACAACGTATATGGATCTTTATGATCTAAAGGAATGGGTATTTCGGGATACTTCTCTTCGAGTGTATCAATTACAAATTGTACTTTTTCTTGTTTATTCATTCTTTAGAGTTACAAATTTTCAAAGTTTGCAAGTTACAAAGTTCTAACTGAAACCTTATTTATTTAGACTTTAAAAAAACTTTTTTACTTTGTATCTTTGTTAATAAAATAAAAAAATGACATCACTAAAAATAGGAGATACTGCTCCAGAATTTGAAGCAAAAGATAACGCAGGTAATACAATAAAACGGTCAGATTATAATGGCAAAAAATTAGTGTTATTCTTTTATCCAAAAGCAAGTACACCCGGTTGTACAAATGAAGCTTGTGACTTACGCGATAATTATCAAATTTTTTTAGCAAAAGGATATGATGTTTTAGGTGTAAGTGCAGATTCTGCCAAAAAACAACAAAATTGGATAAATAAACACGAATTACCTTTTCCGCTTTTGGCGGATGAAGACAAAGCTGTAATAGAGGCTTTTAATGTTTGGGGACCAAAGAAATTTATGGGTAAAGAATATGATGGAATTCACAGAACTACCTTTGTAATAGATGAAAAGGGTATTATTGAAGATATAATTTTAAAAGTGAAAACAAAAGCACATGCTGCTCAGATATTAGAATAATCTAAGAAATATTTTAGACTAAAGAGTTGATAAAAATCAGCTCTTTTTTCATTTTTTAAAACTGCATCCCAACTTTAAAATTTAAAACTCTTCCCGTCATAAAATTTGGGATTCCGAATTGTGTTTTAGAGTATACATCTCTTACCCAGGTGTTTGTAATAGAATTCTGAATATCAAACATATTAAAAAGTTCCAAACCAGCGCTTAATTCTTTAAAATTAGATAACCAACCTGTAGAGTAACGTTTATTTGCACCCACAAAAATATAAGAAACCCCTAAATCTGCACGTTTGTAATCCCTTAAACGTTTTTGAAATTGATACACATCTGAGTAGGCAGGAGCGCCTCCGGGAACACCTGTGTTGTACACCAAATTTAAATACGCTTTTAAGTCTGGTAAATTAGGAACATAATCTTGAAATAAAATTCCAAATTTTATACGTTGATCAGAAGGTCTAGCAATAGCACCTTTATTATTTATATTTTCTTCAGTTTTTAAATACCCTAAACTTACCCAACTTTCACTTCCAGGAACAAACTCTCCATTAAGACGCAAATCAATTCCGTTTGCAAAAGCAGTTGTAGCATTATCTGCTCTGTAACGTATTCTAACGTTATCAATTGAATACGCATTAACATCTGACAAGTCTTTATAATAAACTTCTGTAGTAAGCTTAAAAGGCCTGTCCCACATTTCAAAACTGTAATCCATTCCTGCAACATAATGAATCGATTTCTGTGCTTTTACATCCACGTTTAAATCACCATCAAAGTTTCTTAACTCTCTGTAAGAGGGTGGTTGCGCATACAATCCGCCAGAAACTCTAAACAACATATCTTTTTGCCAATTTGGTTTGATAGCAAATTGTGCTCTAGGACTAATAATAGTTTGACTTTTAGATTTTATTCCATTTCCTGTAACAGACCAGTTATGAGCTCTAATACCTAAATTGTACCAAATCTCATGATTATTTAAATACGCACGTTGATTGAATTGCAAAAAACCAGAAACTCTATTTATAACAACATTATTATCTTTTCTGATATTTTGATAAGGAGTGATTTCACCTTCAAAAGGTTCGTAAGGTTGGTTGTTTGATATGTGATAAGGAGGTCTAATAGAAAATCCTAAAGAGTCTATTACTTCCCACTCTCTAATTCTATCTTTAATATCTTCTTTTTGATATTTAGCACCAAAATTCCATTGAGTTTTCCCTTTTTTAATAGTTCCTCTAACTTGAAGGTTAGAAATTAAAGCATCTAAATCATTACGTGCATGATTTAATTGTGAGCCAATTCCTTGAGAAAAACCTACTTCTCCAAAGCTTTCTGAACCAATATTGGCATCTACCTCACCTAAATTATAGGAAGCAGCAATGTCAAAATGTTCTTCTTCTTGTGTGTTGTATCGGGAGGCTGTAGTAGTTAGCGTAAAATTTTTATTTATTTCATAATCTGCAGATAAAGCGCCAAACAATGTTAAATATTTGTCTTGTTCTTGTCCAGAATAAAAAACAATTAACTCTAAAGGATTTGCGATGGTTCCAAAACGTGTTCTTCTTGATACTGGCTGATAATTATAATTGTTCAAGGAAAAATTACCTAAGAAATTAAGTGAAAGTTTTTTGGAGAACTCGTAAGATAAAAAGGTTTGTACGTCTGTAAATTTTGGTTTAAAGTTAGTTTCAATTTGCTTGCTATTTACAAACAAACTATTATCTCTATATCTGATTCCTGTAATTGTACTTAGTTTTTTATTTAAAAACTGACCTTCAAAAGTTGCACTTGCGCCTAACAAACTTGCCTCTACTGTTACTGCATTTTTGGTAGGTTTTCTGTAAGTAATATCTAAAACAGATGATAATTTATCTCCATATTTTGCTTGAAACCCACCCGCAGAAAAATTAATATTTTGAACCATATTTGAATTGATAAAACTTAACCCTTCTTGCTGACCAGATCTAATTAAAAAAGGTCTGTAGATTTCAATTCCGTTAACATATACCAAGTTTTCATCAAAATTACCACCTCTTACATTGTACTGTGTACTTAATTCATTGTTGTTACTTACGCCAGGTAACGTCATTAAAACATTTTCTACGCCTGCATTTGGACCGATAATATTTTTAGCTTTTCTAACATCTATATTTGTGATTCCTTCAGCTCTTTTTCTATTGTCTTTAATAACAATTTCCTCTAATTGTTCTGTTTTTAAAGTTAAGATAGGAGAGAAGCGAACTGTATTTCTACTATTTGCAGTAATTTTTTTTGTAAAAGTGCGATAAGAAACATGACTGAAAATTAAATTAATTTCTTTTTTGTAGGGAATTCTTATTTGATAGTTTCCGCCTTTATCAGTTACAGCTCCACTATTTCCAAATTTTATAGATACTTTTTCTATGGGTTCTTTCTTGTTGTTTTTTACAGTACCTTTTAAGATAGTGGTTTTTTGAGCTACTAGAAAACTTGGTAATAGTAACAGTAAGAAGAATATTTTTTTCACAAAAGTTAGTTTATTTGTTTCTTAAAGAACGTTGCAGAAAGCGCATTCGTATTTCCTACATTGTCTGAGACTACAATTTTAAAGATATGTTTGCTACCAAACAATTTTTTATCACTAAAATTATACGTTAAAATTCTTTTTTTATGATTGTATTGCATTAAAACCCATTTTCCATCAATAGTTGCTCTGAAGTTTTTAATACCAGAACCAATATCTGCAATTTTTACTTTTAGTGTTTTAGAATTAGAAATCCATTGTTGATCTTTAAAGTACAATAACTTTATTGTCGGTTTTATACTGTCGCTTAGTAAGGTGTAATTCCCTAAAGTTTTTGTTGTTATAAAAAAAGTGCTGTCTTTTTTTTTTGTAGGTTCATACCTTGGATATTTTGGGTATTCAATATTTGCAATATATAAGAATTGTTTTTCAGCTTCAGAATATTTAGAAACATTAAAAGTTAGTGTAAATTTTTTATCAAGAGGAATAGTTGGTGTATGAATTTTAGCAATTTTTTCATCAATTTTAAAATCTAAATATACATCCTCATAAAATGTTCTTTTAGGAAAAGCAACTGTTACATTTTGTTGCTTAAACTTATTAAATTTTTTAGCAATTACTTTATATGCTGTTGTATCCTTTTGTTCTGTAAAAATAGTATTGCTCTCTTTTCCAGCTACTGGAATTTTCAATGAGCTTACGTTGCCTTCAAAATCTTTTGCAATAATTTCTATTGTATAATTTAAGTTCTTTTGAATGTTAATTTTCCCATTATTGATCAAGTCTTTATAAGTAGATAATCTATTTGAAGTTACTTTATATGTTTTTTGATAACGTCTTTTATATTTCTTATAATGCTCATAATCAATATGTAAGTTTAAGAATTTACTTTCTGAGAACGAAAAAGTTTCTACATCATGATAATAAAAACGTTGCCCATTTACCAACATCTCTAAACTGTAAATACCGTTCTTATTTGGGGCTTTATTAAAACGATCAAAAACATTTACTCCAAAACCAATAACGCTACTTGCAGTAATTCTGTCAGCAATATATTTTCCGATACCCAAATTTTTAATGGGTATTTGAAAACTTTTTCTTTGTTGATTAATTCTCGCATCAGAGCTTAAAGCATAGACTTTTAAAGCTCGAAAAGCTGGAGCTATAGTATCTTCAACCTTTAGACCAAATAAGAGCGGATTTATAACATGCTCTGTTTCCGTATCTCTAATTTCATAATGTAAATGTGGACCACCAGAACCACCAGTATCTCCAGAATAAGCAATTATTTCTCCTTTTTTTACAGAGAATTTATCTTTTTTGAAATATAAATTTTCTGTGGCATAATTTTCTTTTTTGTATTGAATTGATTTTACATGTTTTTCAATTTCATCAGCAAATTTACTTAGATGTCCATAGACAGATGTATATCCATTTGGATGTGTAATATAAATTGCTTTTCCATACCCAAGTTGTTGAACTTTTATTCTAGAAACATAACCATCAGCAGTTGCAAAAACATTTAAACCTTCTTTTCCTTGAGTTTTAATATCTATACCTGCATGAAAATGATTACTGCGTAATTCACCAAAAGAACCAGATAAAAAAATAGGAATACTTACAGGTTCTATAAAATAATTTTTGGGATATTTTTCTTGTGAAAAACATAAAAAATGAAGTAATAAAATTGAGGATAATATTAGTTTTTTCAAATTGTAGAAATTATTATTTTGGTAAAAATAGTAAAAATCATTCTTTTTTTAATTTGTTCATTTTCAGTAAATTAGTAAATAAGTGATAAAATGTTGTAAAGTTTAAAACAGAATGTTAACTTTGTGGAGATAGTTTATTCTAAAATGTAAGATGAGTAATACACTAGAAGTAATTCATTTACTGGAAGATAAGTTGAAAACACTTCTTTCTAATTATGATTTTTTGAAAAACGAAAATCAAATATTGCTTCAAAACAACACAATATTACAAAATCAACTTTTAGAAAAAGAGCAAAAATTAGTAACTCATAAAAAAGAATTTGATATGCTTAAAATTGCTAAAACTATTGAAGGCAGTAGTACTAATACTAAAGATACAAAACTGAAAATAAACGCATTGGTAAGAGAAATTGATAAATGCATTGTTCAGTTACAAGAATAAAGTTCTTTGAATTGTGGAAAAACTAAAGATTAATATTGTTATTGCAGGCAGAACTTATCCTTTAAGTGTTAACAACACGAAAGAGGAAGAGGGTATGCGTAAAGCTGCAACAGCAATTAATAATTTAATTTCTATGTATGAGCAAAATTATGCAGTTAGCGACAAACAAGATGTTTTAGCCATGTCTGCATTGCAATTTGCATCTAAATTAGAAATACTATCTTTGGATAAAAATGACACAAAAAAAGAAGAAATAGAAAAATTAAATGAGCTTACTAATTTGGTTAGCTCTCATTTAAAATAAGTTCATTAAAATACATTAACAACACACTGCCTACGTTAGTAATTGTTTATTAAACTCAACACTATTCTATTATGAAGGATGAGTCTTAACTACAAAAGCATGCCATTCGTATTGAACTTGCTTCAATATTTAAATGGATCCTTGAAGAGTTAGTTAGTCCTATAAATGTCATTTTGGAGTTTAAAAACCCAACTAATGTAGGCTTTTTTTTATATTAAATTTAAATTATGGAGGATATGATACTTCCCATTATATTGGGAGTTTTAGGAGGAGTAGCAGTAGGCTTTGTTATCTTTAAATCGATGGAAAAATCGAAAGGAAAAAAGATACTTAACAGCACCAGAAAAGAGGCTTCTGCTATTTTAAAGGAAGCAAAAATTGATGCAGAATCAGTAAGAAAAGATAAAATTTTACAAGCCAAAGAAAAGTTCATTGAACTAAAATCTGAGCATGAAAAAGTAGTTTTATCAAGAGAAAAAAAGATTTCAGATGTAGAAAAAAGGATTAGAGATAGAGAATCCAAAGTTGCTTCAGAGTTTGATAAGAACAAACGTTTAAATCAATCTTTAGAGCAAAAAGAAAAAGATTACAATTTTAAGCTAGATTTTTTAGAAAATAAAGAAAGTGATCTTGATGCAATGCACAAGCGTCATGTTGACATGCTTGAGCAAATTTCTGGTTTATCTGCAGATGAAGCGAAGAAAGAATTAGTAACTTCTTTAAAGGAAGAAGCTAAATCGGAAGCTATGGCTTTTGTACAAACATCTATAGAAGAATCAAAATTAACAGCAGAACAAGAAGCAAGAAAAATTATTTTAGGTACAATACAAAGAGTAGGTGTTGAGCAAGCTGTAGAAAATTGTGTTTCTGTTTTTAACCTTGAGTCTGATGACGTTAAAGGTAGGATTATTGGTAGAGAAGGACGTAATATTAGAGCTTTAGAAGCAGCAACCGGTGTTGAAATTATTGTTGATGACACTCCTGATGCTATTATTCTTTCTTGTTTTGATCCAATTCGAAGAGAAATTGCACGTTTGTCAATGCACAAACTAGTTACTGATGGAAGAATTCACCCAGCAAGAATTGAAGAAGTTGTTAAGAAAACTGAAAAGCAAATTACACAAGAAATTATAGAAGTTGGTAAAAGAACTGTTATAGATTTAGGAATTCATGGTTTACATCCAGAATTGATTAAAACTGTTGGACGTATGAAATACCGTTCTTCTTATGGTCAAAATTTATTACAGCACTCGCGTGAAGTTTCAAATCTTTGTGGAATTATGGCTTCTGAAATGGGCTTAAATGCGAAACTTGCAAAAAGAGCCGGTTTGTTGCATGATATTGGTAAAGTTCCAGAATCAGAAAGTGAACTTCCTCACGCACTCTTAGGAATGCAGTGGGCTGAGAAATATGGTGAAAAAGAAGAGGTTTGTAATGCGATTGGAGCTCACCATGATGAAATAGAAATGAAGAGTTTATTGTCACCAATTGTACAAGTTTGTGATGCAATTTCAGGAGCAAGACCAGGTGCAAGACGTCAAGTTTTGGATTCTTATATTCAGCGTTTAAAAGACTTAGAAGAAATTGCTTTTGGCTTTACGGGTGTTCAAAAAGCGTATGCTATTCAAGCAGGACGTGAATTACGTGTAATGGTAGAAAGTGGAAAAGTAAGTGATACGAAAGCTGCTGAATTATCATTCAATATTTCTCAAAAAATACAAAATGATATGACGTATCCAGGTCAAGTAAAAGTTACAGTAATTAGAGAAACAAGAGCTGTTAATGTAGCTAAATAATAAAGGCTCATCTTAATCTTCTTGAAGGGAAGGAACACTCAAACGAATAAAAATAAAATCCTGCTTTTTTTTAAAAAAAAGCAGGATTTTTATTTAATAAATGTTTCTCACTCCATCGTAAGCAGGATTCTATAAATCAAAAAGTAGATTCGAAAATGTAAGAATTATAGGGTTCACGAAATGATTTACAAAACTCAAAATAGAAACATTAGAATGGTGTTTTATTTTCTTGGATGAAAAGTTTCAACAACTTCTTTTAAGTAACTAGCATCTAAATGCACATAAACCTCAGTAGTAGTAATGCTTTCATGTCCTAGCATTTGTTGTATGGCTCTTAAATCTGCACCATTTTTTAATAAATGAGTTGCAAAAGAGTGTCTTAAAGTATGTGGACTTATTTTCTTTTTTAAATTAATTTTAATGGT
>MDTF01003559.1_pt1 | contig 18003 bp, 17 predicted proteins | sample 811191 | NCBI WGS metagenome assembly MDTF01 (sample SAMN05326649, study PRJNA326480) | marine metagenome | isolation source: seawater | place: Southern Ocean | collected 2011 | reverse complement strand
GGTAGTCCTAATGTGACCAAACTTGAGAATAATTACATTATTGGGAAGTCCTTCTATACATTTAAGAAAGAAGATGATATTTTGCCAGAAAATAAATGTGTTATATGTTTTTCGGGCACACATAAAAAAAATGTGTTAGTTCCTTGTGGACATACCCAATTTTGTGCAAAGTGTATCAAAACGGATTTTAAAACCTGTCCGATTTGTCGCTGTGATATCGAAAAGGTCATAAAAATATATAACTAATTCGATTGATAGCGATAACATCGCAATAACTGTATAATCTATATTTTTTTATACTAAGTAGTAAAAATTTTTATAAAAATTATCTTATATAAGATTAAATGGGTCAAGGTCCTTCGAGTGTAAATTATAACTATGTCTATGATAACAAAAATTCGAATGAGAAGAAGAATATAGATGTAGATGTAGAGGAGACACCAAAGATTAGTAAGAATCATGTCTTGAAGGAACGCGAGAGTGAAAAAATTAATAATAATATGTCTGAATTACTGAATGTGTTAAAATATCATACAAATATGGTCTCTTTAGATAAGAATTTTCTATTACAAAATAAATTAATCAATAATGAACTAGAGACAAAAATCATAAATTTAACCTCAGAATTAAAAAAAAATAAGGATGAGTATTCGAGAGATAATGAGATCTATAAACAGAAGTCTGTAGAGGTCGATACGTTAAAGAAATATACAGTAAGTTTTAAATATGCTGACATCGGCCTTTTTATGGTAATCATAATTCTTTTGGGTATCAAATTAATAAAAAAAAAATAAATATAGAAGTATATTATAATGTTACCATTAAAAATATATCTGTATATTCTCTATATTTCGATTATTTTGGTGGGGGTAGTTGGAGTGTATGTCATTTCTAAGATTCAAAATAATAAATATTATAAGACGATAACAATCTGGTTAATCGTCTTATTAGAGATCAATCTACTCAATATGGCCTTTACAATAAAGAATTATATGACGAATTCCTTAAAGGTCGGAAGTAAAGGTCCCTCTGGTGAGATCGGTCCAATGGGTTTTAAAGGTAGGAGTAATATTTGTAATCAATGTGGAGACCAGACCTTAGTAAAATATGGTAGTGATGTGAATGATTTTAATAATAAGGTTACAGATCCCAAACTTAAATTAGGTCAATGTGTGTTCCCGTTTGTTTATGAGAATGAATTCCAATATGATTGTACTACAGCTCCAAGAGATGATGGAGTCGAAAATGATGCTATGGTGAATGGTTGGTGTGCGACTTCAGTAAATACCGATAATACCTTTAAAACGTATGGTTATTGTAAGGATAGTGATAAGAATGAGAAAAAAATCAAGGAAAATATGAATAGACATGAAAGAGAGAGTGATTATCTAACGAATAATTCTGGAATTTTAGATATTAAGATAATCTCAGGTGTAAGAACAACTGTAAAATGTCCACCCAAATATAAAAAAATCGATATAGATTTAAATCTAATGGCAGATGGAAATTTTGTCTATTTATGTAGAAAGGATGGTATAGGAGATAGTGGAATCCAGGATATTAAATTGACGACTGGAGAGATTGAATGCACACCAGGATATAGAAAATTAGAAAAGAATTTGAATGATGGATTTCCCGATTTACCCGCTTCAGATAGGGTCGATGTCTGTATAAAGAAGGGTTCGAGTAAATTTATTCGAGATATACAGATCCAGAAAACCAAACAGTGTCCGAAGGAGTATAAACTACAAGATATTAATTTAAATAAAAATATAGGTGGGGAAGAGTTATATATGTGTACTTCGACGACAGTCAATCAGGGTGTAATATTGGATAGTGCTTTTATCTGGGGAGTCGATAGTAATTTATACTTGTTTAAGGATGAGACCTATTGGAAATTTAATATGGAAAGTTATAAGTTAGAAAGTAGTGCGCCAGAAAAAATCAGTAAATTTTGGGGTAAAATACCGAAAAATATCGATGCAGTCTTTACAAACCCACATGATAACCAAACCTATTTTTTTAAGGGTTCGATGTTTTATAAGTATGATGAGAAAAAGGAAATGATCGCGAAGGGTTATCCGAAGAGAATAAAGGATGTATGGAAAAATGTTCCAGATAATCTTGATGCGGTTTATGTTGATAACGATAAGAATATATTTTTTATGTATGAAAATAAATATTATGAATGGAATGAGACAGAAAAACGAGCGAATACCCCCTTGTTAATAAATAGAAAATGGGTGGATGCGCCGTCTAATATGAGTGGGATGTTCTATAATAAGAAGAAGAAACAGACCTATCTGATTCAAGCGAACAAAATCTTCATCTTTAATTTTGATATGAAACAAGATTCGAGTAGTCCGCTCGATATTAGTAGCGAATTTCTCAAAACTAAATAAAAATATTACTTATTAATAATGTTATATTTGTCAGGGTATATAAATAGTTGTCTGATAACCTCGTCAGATATCGTCTCTGTCTTTTTTATAACCCTAAATTCATATATAATTCCAGAAGAAGAAATGACGAAACCTAAAACTAATTTTTATAATTATTCTAATTTATCGACCCTAGAAGAGGAAATAATTTATGACCAACCTGTTTATACTAGGAGAAGAACACGATCTCATCCTAATATAAAAATGTATTTAACGGACTCGATAAAAGAGTCAGAGGTAGTTTTTACGAACCAAGAAAAGGATGAGGAGTGGGATATCTTATAGAACGGTGGTGTTCTTTTTAATAATCGATTGAACACGTTTTTCTTTAATATTGATAATAGAATCAATTGCATTAATTAGAGATTGTTTGTCATCATCGGTTTTATGTTCCATTTCAGAGAGAATATCATTAATAATATTGATTTCATTTTTATTCCAGAGGCTTTTTAGTTCTGTATAAATTTTATTATAATTTTCCTCTTTGGGTGAAGGGTGCTCTTTTTCTTCTTTAAGGTTTTCATCTATAATAGTTTTATAATATACGAGAGAGTGGTGGACGGTCGAATTTCCAGTATAAGAATTCATCAGATTATCGATACCTTTAGAACTTAAATTAAATATATGTTGTATTTTTTCATCATCTAAATTATACCATTCGATTGCTTTAGTAATGGGACGATATAAATTATGTAAATCATCACGATTATCGCCTTGGGTCCAACGGATGGTTCCTTGTAGAATCGTCGGGTCATTGTATTTGATCATGTTATCTATAATACTAATTTTCGTACCTTTCGGTTTAAAAGAAAGAATAGCTAGGCGTACCATACAGGTAAAAGGGTCGATGATAAAATATTTCGTGTTTTGTTTGCTGTTACCAAATAATGAACTAAACAATTGAATTGTAGTTTCTGCAATATAGTTTTTAAACATACTTATATAGTTTAATCTCAATATATTTAAATAAGTATTATTTAAAAATTGATTTTTTTTATATATTAATACATTAATAAAATGATTATCCCAATTCGATGCTTCACATGTGGCAAAGTGATTGGTGATAAATGGGAAGACTACAAAAAACTTAAGATTGAATATAATAAAAGTGTAGATGAGGATACGATCATTGACATCACGAATGTCAAAAAAACCCCTGAAGGTAAAGCAATGGATGACCTAAATATCAAACGCATTTGTTGTAGAAGGATGTTTCTTGGACAGACAGATCTAATTGATTTAATTTAAATATTAATAAATATTAATGTTGGGAAAACTTTATACAAACCACAAGAAACCCCTGTTGGTCTATCTAATTTGTATTAGTTTAATTTTAACTTTAAAAATCGATAAAATGGGACTACTGGTCTTAACCCTTTTATTTTTATCTATGAATGTAAATAAATCTTTCTCTGTAAATAAATATTTTACCGTAAATAAATATTATACAGTCATTGGTAGTTGTCTCTTTTATCTTTTTTATTATAGATACACGTATGAAGGTTTTGTAACTGGTGTAATCGAGACTGAAACTGGTGGAATCGAGACTGAAACTGGTGGAATCGAGACAGCCGAGATAACCGAGACAACAGAAGCAAAGGTTACTTTAGATCCCTCTACATTTAGTCGATACTCGTTACCAGACGAAAACGCAGTGGACTTGGATGCACAAACTCGACCGAATGAAATTTATTATAAATTTATGAAAATCATCGAGGATTTAGACACAACTGAGATTGACTCGAATGCTCTCGATACAGATATATTAGAGATAAATACAGAATATTGGGCCAGACTCTTTTCTGATTCGAATCTTATAGAGAGTAAATATTTTATAAAGGGGGATTTGATTCAAGATCCATTATTAATCGATAGAATGGTGGGTAGTACTATAGAAAAAATATTTACAATTATGGATTCCGTCGAAAATAGTGAAAATAATATTGGTTCAAATTATAAAACGATTAAAGATAATTTAGATAATACTTATTTAGGTGAGAAAATCTCCTTCCTTTACTATAAAAGTTTATCTGAACCAGAAAAACGCTTTAACCAGTTCGATGAACGAAATCAACCGAATATACTGGTGAACGAATTTGTTAAGGATGCCGAATTTAAAACAATCGATACATTAAATAACGAAGCTAAAAAGGATTTTATAGAGAAAAATAAAAATATTAAAAATGTAGAACTTGTAACGAATTTAACCTCACAATTTTCAGAGACCATGATAAAGATTATCGAAGAATTATTAGAACTTTTAAATAATAAAGTAACCTTTACCTCGGTCTATGATTCTTATTTGTATTATATTAAAAATATATTTTTAATATTTACAGAAGATGGAAGGCTTTTTTATATCGGAATTTTCTTTATGGTAATTTCGATGTGTTTATTTTTTATAGAAACAACTAAATAATTTTATTCATTCGTATTTTATTAATTTATACATTATATATATTATATATTATAATGGATAACACAGACTTTGAAAAAAACACCTGGAATCTTATACATAACTATTTCGATAATAATAAAAACTATTTGACAAAACATCACCTCGATTCTTTTAATGATTTTATACAAACTAAAATACCCTTAACCTTTGCTCAATATAATCCACAGATTTTATATAAAGAATTGGATAAAGAGAGTGGTAGATATCAATATGAAACCCATCTCTATTATGGTGGGAAAGCCTCCGATAAAATTTATTTATCCAAACCGATCATTTATAAAGAAACGAATGAAGGAAAAACCCAAAAACAGATGTATCCCAATGAAGCTCGATTGAGAAATTTGACCTATTCGAGTGGTATTTTTTGTGATATTGATGTCGAGTATAAAATTTATGATACCAAAACAAAAGAAACAGAAGTGATTGAACGATCGTTCCCTTCGATTAATTTAGGTCGAATACCGATTATGCTTCAATCGAAGATGTGTGTTTTAAATAATGCAACTCCAGAAATGAAACAACAGATGGGAGAATGTAGATTTGATCAAGGTGGCTATTTTATTGTCGATGGTCAGGAAAGAGTCATCGTTTCTCATGAAAGAAAGGCTGAAAATAAATTGTATATTGTAGAATCGAGAGAAGATATGTTTTCGTATTCGGCACAAATCAAATCTGTTCCAGAAAATACTTTTAAATTTGCTAGAACGACGATCGTAAATATTAATAGTGCTACAGATGTTATCACAGTTCGACTACCGATGATGCATACACAGATACCCTTATTTGTTTTATTTCGATTATTGGGTGTTGAATCGGATAAAGATATTCTAGATTTAATCTTATATGATTTAGATAGTGAGAAGAGTCAGCTTTTCCTGGAACATCTTCGTCCATCTTTAGAAAATAATGGTGATATCTATGATAAAATTTCTGCTATGAAATATTTACTCAATCTAAATTATGGTGGAACGATGAGTCATTTGATGGATATTATATCGACCGATCTCTTCCCGCATGTGGGCGATGACTATAACTCGAAAAAATTTTATCTTGGATATGTTGTTAATAAATTACTCGAAGTGAAACTCGGCCTTAAAAAACCGACCGATAGAGATAGTTTTATGTTTAAACGAGTGGATTTGTCTGGGTTCTTATTGGCTTCCTTGTTTAGAGAACGATTAAGACAATTTCAGAGAGATGTAAAAATTACTATTGATAAAGTTTACCGTTGGAATGGTAGTGACTATCAAAAAGCGAATTTTAGTAATATTATTAATGACAAAAATATCGATACAATATTTAATTATAAAGTAATTCAAGAAGGTTTTTTGAAATCTTTTAAAATCGGTAATATTCTCAAAAAAAAGGGTTTAATTCAATTACTAAATCGTTTATCTTCGATTGGTGCCGTGTCACAGCTTAGACGTATTAATACTCTTGGTGATATGATTATGATCGGACAACGTAAACTTCATGGTTCACAGTTTGGTATAATTTGTCCAGTAGAAACCCCTGATGGAGGTAATATTGGTATCAAAAAACATATGAGTTCGATGTGTCATATTACTTTTGGTATAAACCCTGAACCGATTATTAAATTATGTCATGAAATCGGAGTTGTACCACTTTCGAATATTATACCGAAATTGGTAAAGAATAAAGTGAAAGTCTTTGTTAATGGTAAATGGATCGGTATAATTGACAACCCACAGGAATGTGTAGAAACCCTTCGATTATATAGAAGAAATGGATTAATTAATGTGTTTACTTCGATTTCCTTCCTGATAGAAGATCTCGAAATTCAAGTCTTTACTGATGGTGGTAGATGTTGTCGTCCATTATATATAGTCGAAAAGAACGAATTACTCATTAATAAACTGCATTTTGCTGGTATTAAAAAAAATACTTTAAATTGGACTAATTTGTTATCAGGTTTTAAAAATAAAAATACACCTTTTGACTTTTATAATAATGACGTCTTATGTCCGATTAAAGAAAATTTTAATAAGGATTCATTCCTTGAGGATATGAAGAATAGTTCAGGAGTTGTCGAGTTTTTAGATATCGATGAAGCGAATACACGATTGATTTCCACGAATTTTGACACCCTTAAAACCAATTCGTATAATTCGTATACGCATATGGAATTACATCCGAGTTTGATTATGGGATTTATAGGATTTAATATACCTTATGCGAATCGTAGTCAGGCACCGAGAAATGTGTATGGTACTGGTCAGAGTAAGCAATCTGTGGGTTGTTATATTAGTAATTACCGAAAACGTTTCGATACCTCAGCACACGTGCTACAGCATCCACAAAAACCCCTCGTCAATACGAAATTGACCGAATATTCCATGTCGGATAATCTACCAACGGGTATAAACGCCATCGTTGCTATTATGTCTTATACTGGTTATAATCAGGAAGATTCTATCATGATTAATAAACAAGCTATACAGCGTGGGTTATTTAAATCGAGCTACTTTAAAACGTATGATACCTACGAATCCGAAGACACGAAAACTGGAACCAACCATCGTATCACTAATATTAAAGATAGCGCAGTTGATATTCAAACGAATAAAAGATATAACTATTCTAAATTAAATGAACACGGTGTAGTGGAGGAAGGAGTGTATGTAGAAGATAATGATGTTCTCATTGGTCGTTATACCGAAACAGACGAGAATTTAGATAGTAGTGTGGCTGTTAAAGATGGAGGTTATGGTGTGGTAGATAAGGTCTTCTTGGATTATTCGAATACATATAGTAATAAGATGTGTAAAGTTAGAATTTGTACACAGCGCGATCCAGTCTTAGGTGATAAATTTGCAAGTCGACATGGTCAGAAAGGTGTCATTGGTATGATTGTACCACAAGAAGATATGCCTTTTACAAAGGAAGGATTGACACCCGATATTATTATTAATCCGCATGCGATTCCAAGTCGGATGACTATAGGACAATTTATTGAGAGTATTATGGGAAAAGTCTGTTGTCATTATGGCTTTAAAGCAGATGCGACACCTTTTACCAATATAGAATCCGAAGATATCTCAGATATTTTAGAACAGAAATGTGGTATGAGTCGTCATGGGGATGAAATACTCTATAATGGTATCCACGGAACACAAGTTGAAACGAATATATTTATTGGACCGACCTATTACCAAAGATTAAAACATATGGTTAAAGATAAAATTAATTCCAGAGCTACTGGTAAATATACACAGAAAACACGTCAGGCACCTTCTGGAAGAGCAATTGGTGGTGGTTTACGTATAGGTGAAATGGAACGCGATGCTTTATTATCCCATGGTATTGCGAATTTCCTCAAAGAGTCGATGTTTGATCGCTCAGATGCCTATTCCTATCATATTAGTGATAATAGTGGTCTCACAGCGATTGTTAATCCGAATGAAAACCGACAGATTTGTCCCTCATCGGATGGTCCATTATCGTTTATTAATACGGAATTTGAAGTCGAAGATATTAAATTGGATATGCAGAATACTAAAACCTCGAATATTCATAAAATTTATGTTCCTTATTCTATGAAACAGTGTATTCAAGAATGTGAGGCTATGGGTATCTCTATACGACTCATTACTGATGATCATGCGGGTGTTGCTAAATTAGATACGACAAAACAGGAGGTTGAGAAAATTGTTCTCGAAATTCCTCAATCGGTTGAAGAGGAAATTGATCTGACCGAATTGGATAAGTTACATGCTCGATCCAAATTACCCTCTAAACCGAAGGAGAAAAAGGTTAGTAAAAAGGAAAAACACTATCTTGAAGATAATTTTGCCCGCTTTCTAAATCTGGATGAAATGAAAGATTTAGTCAATTATTTAGTGGAATCTTCCTTAACTACTATCGAGTCTCTACTCGAAGAGTATTCTGGTAATGAAATCTATATAAAAAAAACAGGCGAGAATAAGTATATAATGAACGTTGATGACGAAGATACAATGTTTCTTCCAATTACTACGGACTTCGACAATATGACGATATTAGATAACGCGGACCAGTTAGATCAGTCCTCTACGGGTGATATCTTTGATGTTGATACACTAATTATGGGTAAGAAGCGTATCAAAGATGAGAAGGTGTCCACCTACGCAAGCATGCCTGAACCAGAACTCTCTGAATATGCACCTGAAAAATTCGTGGAAGCCTTGACTGAAATTGTCTATAATGGTACCCAATATTATATTGACAAACAGAAAAATTCACCATTCGCACCCGTCTATGATTATAATACGAAACAACTTATAGGGATTTATATTGAAACAGAACTGAAGAAAGGTACCGAATTATATAATATTGTTGTTACAGATGAGAATATTGGCGATATGCTAAATCCTGAGAACGAACTGTCGAAATTTAAGAAATACTATACAGAAGCCTCGAAAGAATTATTTTATCTCGGTCTTACTAAACCTCCCTCTCCCTCGAATGAGGAGGTTGATATGGGGTATGGAGAGAAAGATGTGATTCGAACCTCAGACAGTTTCTCTGGTAAAGCTCCCAAATTTACCTTTGAACCAGAGGAAAGTAAGATCGATTTCGATCTTAATGAAATTAGTATAGATGATATTAAACATATATAATTCTGTCTCGCCACATTAATTTATGTTATACTATTATATGGCGATGACGAATAAAACTAAATGTAAGTGTTCGACTAAACAGAAACAGAAACAGAATGGGTCTAAGTGTGTTTGGTGTGTCAAAAACAACAAATTAACCAAAAAAAATTCTAAAGGACCACGGCGTTCTAAAATGACGGCTAAAAAAAATAAAAGGGGTAACAATAAATCCGTTAAAAAGAACAAAAATAAAAGGAACCAGAATAAAAGGGTCTCGAAGAAGCGTGTCAAGGTTGGAGGCGCCCCCTGGAATAATTCAAATCGTGAGAATAGTCAGAATACTATGGTGACAATGGAGCAGGCATACGACGGTATGACTAGAACAAACCACTACACTACTAACGAGGATGTCCCCTTCGCAGATGTCCAACTGATGTCTGACTGGTTGAACTCCACGACCATGGCATTATCAAATATAAAGAATACGGTCGATAAGCAGTTAGGTATAATCACACAGAGACAGCTTGCTGTTAATTGTGATATTGGTCCCGAACTATATATGAATACATTCTATATACTTCTCCACCATTTAATACAAATCTTTATAGGACCAGGTGTAGCAGGACTAGCTACATCATTTGTTACCGCATCGAGTGTGCTTCTAAATAGGGTCGGACAAATTATTTATATGTTTTGGATGGCACATGTAGCGGATACAGGTGAAGTATCGGCAAATCTCGTAGAATTATTCAGGTGGGTACTCGAACTATCAAACGCATCTGTAAACGTTGTATTAGTGGCGGCGAAGGGTCCAGCGTTTATAGCGAATTTAACGACAGCTCTTGTAACATTCTTTCAAGTGACCGTTACTAATATGGCTCAAGACACCCTTGTACCGATCACTCTATTTGTATATGCAATGTTTAAGATGGTCTGCTATTCCTACATGAATCTTCTTAGAACGACTGATGATGTTCTAATTACCTATAAAGGTATAGTGGATAAGTTAAACCTAACTAGAGATAAGGTCACCGAGATAAGGGCACTGTCCCTAGACCAATGTAAAGAGAGAGTAATTAATGCGGCATGGGATTCTATTCAATTACAAGTTATATCAGGACTTGCTGATCACTCACCCATTCGTATTTTGATAAATCGTAAAAAATTAGACATCACTATAGCTGCCATTTGTAATGAAGGATTAAAGTTTGATTTTGTAAACAAACTTATGCACGCGGCTGTTGAGACTCAAATCGAGGAGACCAAGGAACGTGTTGGTAAATCAACCATTCGTGACGGAACTCCACGTGTGAGAGCTCCTATTGAAATAAAACCTAAACTAACCGAGTTGATGGTCGTCAGCCTGACAGAGGAAATGCCGTCGGTTTACAAAAAAGCAGCAGCAGCAGCAGCCAAACCAGCAGCCAAACCGCGCGGCACTAAAAGGAGTCGGAGAGCCGTTAATCCCACACAGAACCCACCCAATGTCCCAACAATGGACATAGAAGCAGACCGCGCAGACCGCGACCTCGCCGCCGAGGCCCTCGCTGGCTTAAGTTCAAACAGTAATTCTCCCACGAAAAAAATCAAAATGTAGTTTAGAATCTTTTTTTTATTTTTAATTGTTAAGTGTGTGTAGATTTTTTTGTAAATCTATTCACATTTGTAAGTATGAAAGGGATCAGTTTGATCAAAAAAAAATTTGGAAAGGTTCTTCCAATTATAGGTAGTTTACAGAAGTTTAAAGTGTCAATTTATAGAATATCGTGATAGCCGTCAAAGGTGTGTTTCCTTTTACGAACGTTGTTAAAGAGGCCACGACCATACAAAGCACAGAAACAAGAGACCAAAATAAATACACAAAGCGAGAGTCCGATAAGATTTAGCTGGTTCGATGGGGATAAAGTAGACGAACTATTGGTAACGCTATACTCGACACATGGACCAAAAGTATCAGTGTTATACATTGTATTGTGAGTCTTAATAAGTCTTATTAATGGTATATATATTCAATTTTTTTCATTATATTATTTATATGATGGCTCGTGGTTAGAGTAGAGGTCGTGTCTCGATTGGTTGAACTGGTGTTGCCTGAATCGATGTTGCCTGAATCGGTGTAGAAGGTTGGACCGAATGACCTTGTTCAGTATAAGAGGGCGGACGTTCTGTCTCACTCTCGATTACTTTTTTAGGATTAACACAGAGATAGACCATACAAGCCGTAATTAGATAAGAACAGAAGAGGAAATAAAAGGTCACTGGGTTAAAGATGAAAGTAAGTAGTAGAGGAACAACGGTCATAATTGCGATAACTGTATTAATAGATTTACGAACCTTATCACTAACCTCTTCAGAAATAAGGATTTTATTTACTTTTCCAAAAATTAGTATCATTGAAATATAATACCCCATAATAAGCAACACGATAAAGAGGGTACTCGAAACTAAACAGGTCAAATGGTAGATTTCGCGATTATCAATATTGCACGAATTGTAAATTTCTTTATTAACTCCACAGACTGGAATTTTATAACAACCTGTCATATTCGTCGCTGAACTTTGATTACACCAAACACAGGGCCAATTATCTAAACACGTCGATTGATCATTATAATTACAAGTCTCTAGTCCTACTCCATAGGTGCTCGTAACAAAGGTTAATAGTAGAAGGAACTTCTCCATTTACTATACTAGTACAATTATGCTTAAATTTTAATTATAACTATTTAAAATTATGAGACGAATTAATCTAAATGGAAACCCTAGCGTGTATGAGTCTTATAATGCATAGTATTATCGTCATGTTTATATTTATTACAATAATCATGTATAAACCGAATGAGTATGTCCATGTCGGTCCCCATAAAAATCTTACACTGATTAATATTAAAATCGATACACTCGACATCTATCTTACAACAATTATTACGCTTTCATTGCTACGATTTACACATCTAAGTATTACACGAATCGGAGAACTCTATATGGACTCACTAAAATACGAGCATCAACCACAATCTGTTATCATTAATGTCTGTTTTATTTCGACTGTACTAAATTATGTTAAAACGTTATCATTCCTAATTCTAATCAAAGCCTATGTCACACAATTTGATTTTGCTGTAATTCCCATTGTAGTTAGCGAAGTCTTGTTTCTTCCAGTAAATTATTATTTTCTAGCCCATAATAATAATAAAAAGAAAGAACAACCAAGTGAAATATTGGATCTAACCACAATGAATCCACTATTTACTCCAAAACTAAAGTTTGACCAGATTTATGCAGATGAATAAAAAAAATTGATTGGATTAATTTGTATATATACAAATACAACCAACAACAACCCTCACCATGTCTAACATTTACCAACACCTCGCTGCCGTCCAAACCAACACCCAGATCGCGTCTGAACTCAAACAACACCTCGCAGAAGTCAAAACCATCACCCAAAAACTATACACTTCTATGGGAATGAAATGTCCCACAGAATTGTCAGCGCCAATTGAAAAATATACTACAATCCATTTGGATTATAACCAAAAATTTAATTCTAAAATTTCCTATCCGCCAATCCTTATCTCGAAGGATCTTTCAACCATCCAAACACACGTTGGATTTTTAACTACAACACTTAACAAAACAGAGAAATTTACACAGGGTCAAGAAAGTGAACTCTCACTGATGGAATACAACAACAATTATTATTATCTAGATACAGAAGTCTCTATGAAGGGCTTGGAAAATTATTATTCCCCAAAATTCATTCAAGAAGAATGGGTTGCTCTGTTGGAATCTTAATTCCAGCAAGTTCAGTTAGAATAGGTGCGATGTTAGAGAGAATAGTATTAAAGGCTTTTTTTTGATTACTCGAATCATGGATATACGAATGATCTTGGCCATTCGAATTAAAGGTCATAACACACAACCACTCCTTGTCTGGAATAGCCTGAGACACATAGCTAATATCATAGTCCAGAATCTTTTTGGTTTGAACCAGATGATTGATAAGGTTTTGACCAGTGCAACGTGCAGACACCATTTTATATATATATCGATATCTCTTGAAATATAAATAGTATTATTATATCTCTTCGAAACAGACTTGAGAGGTTTCGCCTCCTGAGTAGAGATATTTAAGTACATAATAAAGACAAATCGTTATCAAGGAAACGATATAGTCATTCGAGACAAAAAACGCACCACTATATAAAATAAAAAATTGTATCGGTTGAGACTGTATTAAATCTCTCTGTTTTTTGCCCGTTTTTATACCCAGATCTTGAGCTAAGACTTGGACTATACCATATGAAGCAAAAATAGACAATACTTTATTAAAATTTTTATTCATTAAAATCATTACAATTATAGACTATTTTTTTTACGCCGACCCTTCAAAATTATTCTTTTTTTCATTTTCTCGTAAGTTAGAAGAAACTTCCGTGTTTTTTGTAGTTCCATTTGGTACTCTCCTCTCCTATATTCCAGAATTTTATCACTAAAGTCTGGGGTTTGTTTCTGTAGTTCTTCTTTACTACCAATTCCATAGTCAATACAAATCGCATCGATATTGGACATCTCGACACGATAACAGAGCTTATTGTTCGGACAATATCTTAGAACTCTCCAATTCGATTGAATGGTGTAGGCTGCAATTTCTCTATTCATTTTCTCAAAAACACCGAGAAAGGGAAAACACGTCATGATTAATGTTACAATATTGTTCTGTCCCATTCAATTTTTTATAGTGGAATACGGTTCTAACGATTGGGATTAGAGAAAAAATTGATATTAATATTTGTAATTATTACATATACAAAGACGAACTTGAAAGTACCAGGATGACCACTCAAAGAAAAATCGAGTCCTTTAATTATAATGGGTGGTGTTATGAATGTAAATGTGCTAGATGGTTTAAACCTTATACGAAGACCATTTTAAAAATTTGTAAAGGATGTCGAAATCTCTATGATGGTAAAACCCATTACAGTCATTCTAGTTCATATATTAAGGATTTCCATAATGTTTTGCATAGAACAAACCGTTATAGAGAACCAACTGGCTCGGATTCTGAGGATTCTGATGATGCGTGTGTATGTTGCGATTGTTATGACTGTTGTTCTATAAAGGGTGGATGTGTCTATGAAATTTATAACGGACCACCTATCGTAATCTGTCAATATAAAGGCTGTCCTGGTGCTGGTCTATGGGATGCTTCCACTGAAACATATTGGTCCGTTTCTATTCGAACGGAACCTGTTCTCGATTATTATACGAATTATACAAAACAAACCTCCTATGTAAGATTTAGGACAAATGAGGAAATGATTCCAGCACATAGGTTTTCTCGAGAACAACTCTTGATTCCATATGAGATTATTGAAACCACTCCACTGAGTGGTCTTCAGTGGACGGAGCATGGACTAAACTTTCAAACATTCCAGAATGAATTACAACTATATTCTGATGAATTCTGGCTAAAATGGAATCTATCACAACCAGATTCTGAAAGTTGGGATGATGTCCAAGATATTATTTTAATCTAATATGTATAAGATCCTGGTGTGAATTAGTTAAAGTATAAAATTTAAAATTTTTTATTAATTTATGATATTTAATAAAATTGAAATTTGAGATTTAAACATATAAAAGTATCTTACTATAATGAAACTCTTTAGCGGCTCGGCCAATCTTGATTTCGCACAAAAGGTGTCTAAACATTTGAATATTGAACTCTCTGATATTCAAATCTCAAGATTTTCTGATGGGGAAACTAAAATCGTGATTAATGAATCAATTCGCAAACAAGACTGTTATGTTATCCAACCAACTGGTTCTTCCGAAACTGGTTCTGTTAATGATAATGTGATGGAACTCTTTATTCTATGTGACGCACTCAAACGAGGCAGTGCTAGTAGTGTTAATGTCGTTGTACCCTATTATGGTTATCAACGCCAAGATAGAAAGGACTATAGTCGTGCCCCAATTTCGGCGAAGGTTATTGCTACCTGTCTCGAATCATTGCATATTGATCGGATTATTGTATTTGATCTACATGCTGGACAAATTCAAGGATTTTTCTCGAATAATACACCTGTCGATAATTTGTATGTCGAACATGAATTTATTAAATATATAAAACAGAACATTGGAATTGAAAATATTATGATTATCTCTCCTGATGAAGGGGGGATGAAACGGGCTGTTCGCGTTGCCAATAAACTGGGGGTTTCCTCTGGTACGGTTTATAAGGAACGCGATGCCTCCAATCAAATCAGTCATATGAAACTGATGTGTAACGTCACTGATAAAGTGTGTATCATCGTTGATGATATGATTGATACTGCTGGAACTTGTTCGAAAGCCTCACATATTCTAAAGGAAAATGGCGCTACGGATGTCTATATGTTAGCCTGTCATGGGGTATTTTCAGGCAACGCATTTAAAAATATTAAGGAAAGTTGTTTTAAAAAGGTGGTCATTACAAATACCTTGGACCAAAAACGTCATCAAAAGAAAATCGATGAGGTTGGAATCACTGACCGAATTGATGTTGTCGATGTCTCTTGGATGTGTGCTGAAGCTATTCGTGGGTCGCATAATGGGGAATCTCTACATCTTCTATATGATCCTTAGACCATATCTTGGTATAATAACTTCTTCTGATGTTTACTATAATCCTCTTTAAAACAATAGAGCGATTTCAGAAGAAAAAGTGTGGTTCCTGTCATATAAAAATAATCTGGTAAGGACTTTTCAAATGTTAAAACACTTCCAGTAAAGAGACAACCTGTTGCAAGTATATATAAAACTGAGGAAAACATTCTCTATATAATATTTTTTTCTATCTAAGTAATAATTACAAATTCGAATTTTCTCGACGCAATCCATGAAAGGTCGACGTCCTCGGTTCCATACTTTCATTATACGCAAAGGCTAAATTATAATCTCCTTCTTCTAATCGACTGGTTCTACATTGGTTTACTATAAATAAAATCTCTCTTTTTTCTGTTCCATCTTTTTTAGAATTCCCTTCATAGTCTAATATTGTCGAAATTACACTACTTAAACTGACTCTAGGCGTTAGTTTTTTATATTTATAAAATAAATTGTCATACAAATACTGGTTATATCTATTTAGATGACTCTTCGAGGGTGAACTTGGTTCCTTTGCTGTTTCTGAGATATTTAGATAATCTTTCATTACCAGCGAATCTTCCAGCATAGGTATATTTTCTCTATGTTTGGCTGGGACATTCTCAATATATAACAATAAACTCTTTTTAAACGTTCGAAGCTCGCTCGTATCTGTCGTTGGTATTCTATTAAAAAAGGTATTATTTGTATCGAAGTTTTTAAATAACAAGTCAAATATTAATGGATCATCCATGTCTTCTACATTATAGACACCGAGAGGCCAATGGACTCCATTTTTTAGAAGGGGGGCTTCTCCTGGGCTAAAATTTAAATTAAAATCTATCGGTCCAGCTATATATCTTTCTTTATTTAGGGTTTTTCCCTTCTTTTTGTAGTGTTCTATATTTATCCTTGGATAATAACGAAAATCGGTATCGACTTTATCTTTATGAAGCACTCGAATACTTTCTAATCTTTTGTTCGCGACATTCGTTATCTCATTTAGTTTTTTTAGTAAAGTATTGACCGTTTTGGTCTCTGTTATCTTTGTCTCTATTAAGGGTTTGAGGATTTTTCTGTATTTGTTCGGATATTCTTCCATCATTTTTAGTACGGTTGAGAATAAACCTGCTCGACCAGAGGATTGACCCATTAAGACCTTTAAATTTACTTCTGGAAAATCCTTTTTAAGATTGATTCTTGTTGTGAATAGAATTGGTTTGTGTAATTTTAATGATTTCTTTTTATGGATCATATCATTACATTCCTTACACCATAAATACTGTTTACCTTTCGTTCCTTCTAGACAATCATTACAAAAGAATTCTGCTACCTTTTCTGATTTATGATTCACTGCATTATGGCAGCGAAGAGAGTCAGACTGTCTTAATTTTTCTACATCCTCTAATATTTGTTTTCTATATTTAGGGTATTTAGTTGAGGCTTCTTCTAAATATTTTATCGGTCGTCTGGTTCCTGATTCCATTAAACGATCCATATCTTTAAGCATACAGGCACTGGAATGAGCCTGAATAAAAAAAATCTTGGGTGGTAGTTTCGGTAGTTTCTTCGACCTCTTCTTAGACATTTTCTTCGAAATCTTCTTAGGAATTTTCTTCGAAATCTTTTTCGTAAGTTTCTTCGTTTTTACGATAGTGGAATATAATTTGGGGTTATCCATATATAATTTCTATTATTTTTTTTCAAAATGGGAATGAATACTATATTTATCACTATTTTTATCATTCACGATCCATTTACTATTACTATGGATAGTATCATTTAATTTATCAAAACAAGAATTGGTTTCACCACTCGGAATTATTTCAAATATTTTCCTTTTTTCATTATTATTAACATTAAAAATAATATT
>MDTF01018533.1_pt1 | contig 18013 bp, 12 predicted proteins | sample 811191 | NCBI WGS metagenome assembly MDTF01 (sample SAMN05326649, study PRJNA326480) | marine metagenome | isolation source: seawater | place: Southern Ocean | collected 2011 | reverse complement strand
GCGTCCTTCTTTTGTTTGTAGCGTATTTTCTTTGACCGATATTGCGCTTCAAATGAAGTACAAAAGAATCCTTCTTAAGCTGAGTGGAGAATCTCTTATGGGAGACAAGCAATTTGGTATAGACAACAGCAAACTTGCTGAATATGCAAGTGAAATACAAGATCTGGTCAACACCGGTGTAGAGGTTGCCATCGTGATAGGTGGCGGCAATATCTTCCGTGGTGTTCAAGCCGAAGAAGGTGGCATGGAACGCACTCAAGGTGACTATATGGGAATGCTCGCGACGGTGATTAACGCTATGGCTCTGCAGAGTTCATTAGAACAAATTGGCGTCGATACACGCTTGCAAACAGCCATTGAGATTAAGCAAATCGCAGAGTCGTTTATTCGTAGAAGAGCTCTTCGGCATCTTGAAAAGGGCCGGGTGGTCATCTTTGGTGCAGGAACCGGTAACCCCTTTTTTACAACTGATTCTGCCGCTGCTCTCCGAGCAGTAGAGATTGATGCAGATGTGATTTTAAAAGGCACCAGAGTTGATGGAATTTATACAGCAGATCCGGAGAAAGACCCTTCTGCAACGAAGTATGATGAAATTAGCTTTGATGAGATTTTTGCAAAAGGCCTCAAAGTCATGGACATGACAGCTTTCACCCTATGCAACGAAAACAACGTTCCTATCGTTGTCTTTGATATGAATAAAGCAGGTAACCTCCTTCGAGTCGCAAAAGGCGAGAAAGTTGGAACAGTCGTAAGGTAGGATATACATCTAATCAAGAAGGATATGCAAGAAGCTCTAGATATGGCTCTCGAAGAAGCCAAAGATTTAATGGACAAAGCGATGGATCGCTTGACCGCAGAACTCAGAAAAGTTAGAGCAGGGAAGGCTCATCCTTCAATGTTAGAGGGAGTTAAAATTGACTATTATGGAACCATGACGCCAATCAGTCAAGTAGCAAACGTCAACACGACAGATGCTCGAACGATTGTGGTTCAGCCTTGGGAAAAACCCATGCTTGATCCCATTTCAACGGGTATCATCAATGCGAATCTTGGTTTAAACCCGATGAACAATGGTGAAGTTCTGATTATCAATGTTCCACCTCTTACGGAAGAAAGACGAATGGAGCTAAGCAAACGAGCAAGGAGCGAAGGAGAGGCTGCCAGAGTTTCTATTCGCAATGCTCGAAAAGACGCAAATGATTTGCTTAAATCGGCAAAGGAAGATGGCTTGAGCGAAGACATGCACAAGACTGGGGAATCCCAGGTACAGGACATGACAAACTCATATACGAAGAAGGTAGAAGAAGTGTTAGATGCAAAAGAAAAAGACATCATGACGATCTGATTCAGTCAGAATGTAGTCAAACATCTTTCGTTAAAACTCCAAGGAGATTGCTCTTGCTTCTTTGTCTGATTCTAGAAGCGATTGGAGGTCGGGTTTTGATTGGTAACTGACCCTGTTAAGAGCGTGCTCTACCACGTCAGGAAGTTGAGAAAAAGATATCTCATCCTTCAGAAAACGCGCTACGGCAACTTCATTCGATGCATTGAGAACAGATGGAGCATTCCCCTCCTTGGCCAAAGCATCAAATGCGAGATTGAGATTTCTGAACGATTTAAAATCGGGCTGTTCAAACGTAAGAGAAGGGTAGTCTAGGAAATTGAAGCGCGGAAACGTATTCTTCAACCTTCTCGGATACGTAAGCGCATATTGTATGGGAAGCTTCATGTCAGGCAAACCCATTTGAGCTTTCATCGACCCATCTTCGAATTGAACAAGGCTGTGTATGATTGATTGAGGATGAACGATGATTTCTATTTGATCTTTTTTCAGATCGAACAGCCACTTCGCCTCAATCACCTCAAGACCCTTATTCATCATTGAAGCAGAATCGATCGTAATTTTTGCCCCCATGCTCCAGTTTGGATGCTTCAGCGCATCTGCCTTGGTCACACCCGCAAGCATCTCAGCGTTGAAACCTCTGAAAGGACCCCCAGAAGCTGTTAGAACGATTTTTTCGATGGGGTTGTGAAATTCACCAGCAATGCATTGATAAATTGCACTGTGTTCGGAGTCAACAGGGTGAATGTCAACTCCAGCTTTGCGCGCTTCTGCGGTGACCAACTCGCCTGCAACAACCATCGTCTCTTTGTTCGCGAGAGCGATGTGCTTTCCGGCCCTTATTGCACTCAAAGTGGGCCCAAGTCCAGCTGCACCAACAAGAGCGGTTAGGACCATGTTGACACCCTCCATTTCAACAACTTGGTTGAGAGCTTCAGCTCCACAGTAGACTTTAATACCCTCGTCAGCTAGCGCATCAAAAACCTTGTCTCTCAACGATGGTTCTGCAATCACGACTGCGTTAGGCTTGAACTCTAATGCCTGTTCAATTAAAAGGTCAGCATTTTTTCCTGCAGAAAGGACTTCAACATGAAGGACCTCAGCTTGTTCTCGTATGACGTCGAGAGCTTGGGTACCAATAGACCCAGTTGAACCGAGAATAGCTATGCCGCGCGTTGGAGACTTTGAGTCAGATGCTTTCATAGGAATCCACACTCAAGTTTTGCCTCCTCGCTCATCATATCTTGTGTCCAAGGTGGATCAAAGACAATTTCAACCTTTGCGCTTTTGACCCCATCCATTGCCGCCACTTTGTCTTCGACATCCTTAGGCATACTTTCCGCCACCGGACAGTTTGGAGATGTGAGAGTCATGTCAATTAAAACCGCGCCATCATCGGAAATTTTCACTTCGTAAATGAGCCCCAATTCGTAAATATCCACAGGGATTTCTGGGTCGAAAATCGTTTTTAGAACGACGATGATTTGATCTGATGAAGGAATAGCCATTTTTTGTAATTGAATTTCTTGGTTAGAATTGCTCTGGTCGCATTTGAGGGAATAGGAGAACTTCTTGAATTGAAGTTTGGTCTGTGAGCATCATCACAAGACGATCGATCCCTATTCCAACTCCGCTTGTAGGAGGCATGCCAAACTCCAGAGAGCGTAGAAAATCCTGGTCGATAAACATGGCTTCATCGTCACCTCGCTCAGCAAGTTGAGCTTGAGACTCAAAACGCTCACGTTGGTCGATAGGGTCATTTAACTCTGAGTAAGCATTTGCAACCTCTGTCCCGTTGATGAAGAGCTCAAACCGCTCGGTATAGCCGGGCTTGTCACGGTGTGTTTTTGTCAGGGGAGACATGTCAACGGGGTAATCTGTGATGAATGTCGGTTGGATATATTTGTGTTCGCACTTTTCTCCGAAAAGCTCATCGATGAGCTTCCCGCGCCCCATGGATGCATCAACATCAATTCCAAGTTGTTTGCACGCCTTTCTCAGGCCATCTTCGTCAAGGTTGTCGATGTCAAAAGAAGTGTTTTCTAGAATCGCGTCTCTCATTGTCACACGTGCGTAGGGAGGGCTGAAATCTATTTCTTGCCCCGCTAAAACAACTTGAGTCTTCCCGTGGACTGACTTTGCGACTTTGCCTAGGAGCTCCTCCATTGTTTTCATCATCCAGTTGTAGTCTTTGTAGGCTACGTAGAGCTCGAGAATCGTAAATTCAGGATTGTGTGTTCTGTCCATTCCTTCATTTCGGAAGTTTCTCGCAAACTCATAAACCCCTTCGAACCCACCTACAATGAGCCTTTTTAGGTACAGTTCATTTGCAATTCTTAAATAAAGAGGGATATCAAGTGCGTTGTGGTGAGTTGCAAAGGGGCGAGCGGCAGCACCCCCAGGGATCGCTTGTAAAACCGGTGTGTCAACTTCAAGCCAACCTTCGTTGTCGAAGGCTTCCCTGATGGTTCTAATGATCTTACTTCGGGTTACAAACGTCTCCTTCACCTTGTCATTTACGCAGAGGTCAACATAGCGCATTCTGTATCTGAGTTCTGGATCGGAGAATGCATCGTGCACATTTCCATCGTCATCGGTCTTGACAGCAGGCAGAGGTCTGATTGCTTTTGAAAGGACTTTAAATTCGAGAACCTTCACAGAAGGTTCTCCCACTTTCGTGAGAAAGGTTACACCCTTAACTCCTATAAAATCACCTCTGTCGAGTAGCTTTTTAAAGACAGAATTGTAAAGTGTTTTATCTTCACCAGGACAAATCTCGTCACGGTTGATGTAAAGCTGAAAACTGCCCTGAGAATCCTTAAGTTCAGCAAAAGAAGCTTTCCCCATAATACGTCGGCTCATCATGCGGCCGGCTAGGCTCACTTCAACACCTTCTTTAAAGTCAGCCCTAAGACCCTCACTTCTGTGACTTACCAGAAACTCTTCGGCCGGAAATGGGTTAATCCCAAGGTCCCGCAGTTGCTGTAGAGACCCTAATCTAACTTGCTCTTGTTCGCTCCTAATCATCTACCAAAGGTACGCTTGTAAAGGTGGCATTAATGTGGCAAGTTTGCATGCTTTTTACTTAGTTTTATACCGTCTTAATAAACTTACTAATAGTGCAATAATTATGAAGATTAACTCATATGTTTTATTCGCGTTTACTGCTCTTTGCTCTGCAGCGATCTCTGCCCAAACCGACTCCCTTTTGCGCATTTCAGTTCCCGAAGCCGTTATTTCAACTTGCCCAGGCCAACTCGCCCCAAAGGAGGCACCTCGCTCAATTTCGGTCATAACACCCCAAGACATCATCGACGGTGCGTCCATTTCACTCGGGGAAGTTCTTGAAGGTGTTGCAGGTGTCGATTTAAGACAACGAGGAGCTTTCGGAGTCCAGTCAGATCTTTCAATCCGAGGCGGTTCTTTTGAACAGACAGCGCTGATCATTAATGGAGTTCGTTGGAGCGCCCCCCATACGGCCCATCATTTAATGGATGTAACATTCGATGTTGAAGACATCTCCAGAATAGAAGTTCTCAAGGGAGGATCGTCCCCTTTTCTAGGAACGAGTGCACTTTCGGGAACAGTTTCAATATTCACAGGTCCAGGAAGAGAAAACAAGACACTTGTGTCTTTAGAAACCGGCTCATTTGGCATGCTAAGACTTAAATCTACCGTCGACCTAGGCTCTAAGAATTTCAGGCATCGCTTTGCCATCAGTCGAGTTTCTTCGAAGGGATACGCTCTCAATACAGATGCAAACATGATTCTGGGCTCTTACTCTTCGAGTTTCATTCACAAAGCGGGCCTCTTTAATTTTTCACTAAGCGAAGCTCACAAAGCATTTGGAGCTCAAAATTTCTACACAGCATCTTACCCTACCCAGTACGAAGAAACAAAAACATTCCAATCCCAACTTTCATGGGAACAGAGCTACGGGAACCTTAAAGTGCAAGCAGCTCTTCACATGAGAAACCACAAGGACATGTTTGAGCTGTTTCGCGAATCAGACTCTTTTTACGAAAACACAGAAGACGGATTCTATGTTTTGAATGGAGATACAGCGGCTCTTTACGCCCCTGGTTCAAGTTGGTATCAAGGACCCAACCGACACAAAAGCATCACCAAAGGAGCCAGCGGTAGCGCAGTATACCAAGGCAAACTTGGGTTCACGGCTTTCAGGTTTGATGTCAGAAAGGAATCTATCTTCAGTAACGTACTAGGTACATTAGAAGGTGCCCTTGAAGGAGATACTGTTCTTACAAAAGGGGACTCTAGAACCACTCATGAGGTCGCAATTTCGCATAGGTATTCTGCTGGACGTTTTGCTACAACGGTTACTGGAGCGCTCACAAAGGGTGTTTTCGGCACATTTTTTAACCCAGGAGCAACGCTTTCGATGAGACTTGATGAAGAAGGAGATGCACTGTGGTTTGGTTCTGCAAACAGATCAATGAGACAACCCTCTTTTACGGATCTCTATTACAACATAGGTGGTGCACAAGGCTCCATCGACCTTCAACCAGAATGGTCTGACAACTTCGAAACGGGGGTCAGAGCGGCCGTGGAGATTCACGACAAGCTGGAGCTGTCTTTAGAGCATGCTTTTTTCGTGAGACAGGGACACAATTTAATCGACTGGGTAAGACTTTCAGGGGAGGATACCACGAGAGCAACCAACATTAGAGAGGTAAACTTTAGCGGAATGGAGACCTCTTTGAAATTGAAAGCTGTAAACGGAAATTATATTGCAGTTGATTACACAACGATGAAAGCCTCGGAGTCCAGCTCTGGGTTTGAGTCTAATTATGTTTTAGACTTCCTCAAGCATCAGTTGAATGTGAGAGCTTTGGTCGCTCTTCCGGGAGAAATAAACTTCACCCTGAGGTATTCTCTTCAGGATAGAGAGGGAGGCTACTACAGCCCTGTTGATGAGGTTGAGGTTGAATTTGTGCCTTTGTTCCTTCTGGGGGCTAACATTTCTAAAAGTTTTCTGGACGGAAAGCTTAACGCCAATCTGAGAGTTGACAATGTGCTCGACATCGAAGTTTACGATATAGGAAATGTGATTCTTCCTGGCAGAATGATCAGAGTAGGACTTAACTTTGCATTTGATTAATTAAAAACACACACAGGATGGCTGATGCGAATATGAGGGAACTTATTGAGAAATTCCCGACACAACTGAATGACGCAATTGTTGATTTATCGAAGATGGACAGTAGCACACATCAAACAGCTGCGAAAAATTTCTCACCTTCTGGAGTTTTAATTCTCGGTATGGGAGGATCTGGAATTGGCGGAGCGATAGTTGAAGGCATCTTGTTGCAAAACAGCAAAATCCCTGTACAATCATGTGCAGATTATTCTATCCCAGGTTGGGTTTCCGAGTCTACGCTTGTAGTCGCTTGCAGTTATTCAGGAAACACAGAGGAGACGATCGAGGCTGTAAAAGCAGCTTCTGAAAGAGGGGCTAAGATTTCTGTAGTCACTTCTGGAGGCCTTCTAAGCGAGATGGCGAATGACCATGGATGGCCTATCGTTGTGATGCCTGGAGGGCACCCTCCAAGATCTCAGTTTGGGAGAGGGTTTACAGGGCTTGCTTGGACCTTAAACCAATTCAGCATCTTTTCAGATGAAATGTATGCTGACCTAGCTTCTTCACCAGCGTTTTTAAACAGCATGGTGGAGACGATTGTTGACCAAGCGGGATCGTTGGCTGACATCGTTGAGAATAAAATAACAATGATTTATTCAGACACTTCTACAGGAGCGATTGCTACAAGAATGCGTCAACAACTGAATGAAAATTCGAAGTTGTTGGTGAATACGCATGTGTTCCCGGAGATGAATCACAACGAATTGGTGGGTTGGGACGCGGGAACTAATGAACACGTGGCCATCATCTTACGCACCCCAGAGGACAATGTGCGCTCAAGATTTAGAATGGACTTTTGCTCTGATATTTTTAGAGAACTCGAAGCAGATGTTGTCATGATAGATGCGATTGGAGAAAATCAAATGCAGCGGTTAATGTACCTCAATCAAATCAGCGATTGGCTGTCCTTGCTGCTTGCTGAACGTTCGAACACATGTCCTGTAGACATTGCGAATATTATTCGACTCAAGTCTGCATTAGAATCTTTTAATGGCTGATGAAAGATCTTCACTTTGAAGATTTAGGGTTGATGCGGTATAAACCGTGTTGGGACTATCAAGAGCGAATTTTTGAGAAAATCATTTCTCAAAAGATTGCCAAACGTGACCGTGCATTGGGTGAGGAGAAAGATGAGTCACCCCATCCAACGAGCCGTTTGCTATTTGTAGAACATCCCCACGTCCTTACCTTGGGAAGGAGCGGTGATGCTGAAAATGTTGTTGTCAGCCCCGCTAGATTGGCAGAATTGGGCGTGGACTATTTTCCGACAAACAGAGGTGGAGACATCACATATCATGGCCCAGGTCAACTTGTAGCGTACCCCATTTTAGATTTAGACCAATATTTCACAGACATACATAAATACCTTCGATTTCTGGAGGAAGCCGTGATAAAAACCTGTGCTGAATTCGGTGTTGATGCAGGAAGAATAGATGGGCTTACGGGTGTTTGGGTCGATATAGATGCGGGTCCCAATGCTAGAAAAATATGTGCTTTTGGTGTAAAAGCCTCGCGCTGGGTTACGATGCACGGCTTAGCATTCAATGTAGACTCAGATTTAGATTTTTTCGACTTGATTGTTCCATGTGGAATTAAAGACAAAGGAGTAACATCACTCACAAAAGAAGTCGGTAGAAAAGTAACGCTAAGTGAAGTTAAACCTCTTTTGAAGAAACATCTACAAGCTCTGTTTTCTTGGAATGAGCTTGCATAACACAGGAGGGTCACTGAGACAATGGTGTGGTTGGTTTTAGAGGACAACATGTGTGTGAAGCACACCCAGGGTTTGAGAATTATGACTATATATAGTTGAATATCAACCATACACAACTAACATTGGGAGAAGAGGTGTATCTTTATGTGGAAGCAGCTGGCAATTTGCGACAGATATAAACTCACGCACTGCGATTACAAAATGGATTTGTATGGGCTGAATTGTTTTAGTTTCTTTAGAAAAAACAACAACCATGCGTCGAAATTTAAATGTCCTTGTCGTTGATGATGAAGCTCCAGCGAGAACATTTCTTTGTCGACAAATAGAAAATGTATGCCCATCTCTTAACGTGGTTGCTTCTGCGTCAAGTGCCGCGGAGGCCAGATCATACATCGATGGGTATTCCCCTGATGTTGTCTTCTTAGATATTCAGATGCCTTATGAGACAGGACTAGAGCTGATCGAAACCTACCCGGACCGAGACTTCTATGTGGTTTTTGCTACATCTTACAATGAGTATGCGATTAAAGCACTTCGACAAAGAGCCTTTGACTTTCTTCTTAAACCTATAGATAACGAAGATCTGAAAGCATGCGCGCGTAGGATATTGATGCATTACTATCACAAAAGAAAACCCGGTCAAGGGGCTTTACCCCCTGCTCCACGTCGTTTTGAAATTGTAACTTTAGGCAAGCGATACTTTGTCAAGCATGACGATATCCAACATATAGAAGCTTGTGGCAGTTATGCAACATTCCATTTAATCTCAGGACGAAGAATCACCATTTCAAAAAACTTAAAGAAAGTCGAGGAAATACTTGATGACCCAACGTTTTTCCGAACACACAATTCACACATTGTTCGTCTCAGCAGTATCCACACCTGCAACTACAGATCTAACTCGATTACCCTAGAAAGTGGAAAAAACATTCCGATGGCTGTTAGAAAAAGAGAAGAGTTAAAACAAAGAATGCAGATTTTGATATCCAGTTAGGACTACTTTTGCGCTATGCTCAAGGATATTCGAACATTAGATAGTGCAGAGTTGCGTGACGAAGTCGTAGCCATGGGTGAAAAACCTTTTAGAGCTAAACAGCTAGAAGACTGGGTGTGGTCCAAATCAGCTGGCTCAATTGAGGAAATGACGAACTTGTCTAAGGCTTTTCGAGAAAAACTAGCAGAAAAGTTTTACGTCAAGAGAATCGAATTAAGCGAAAAGCAGATTAGCAGAGATGGAACGGTGAAATGTGCATTTAAAGTAGAAACCGTAAAGCCCGGTGATTTAAACATTGTTGAAGGGGTCTTGATCCCCACGAAATCGAGAACTACGGCGTGTATATCATCTCAGGTGGGATGTAGCTTGGCGTGCGAATTTTGTGCAACGGGAAGGCTTAAGCTTATGAAGAACCTGACCGCTGCCGAGATGTACGATCAAGTAGAGATGATTGCAACCATCGCAGAAGAGAGATCTAAATCCAACCTATCAAACATTGTTTATATGGGGATGGGAGAGCCTCTACTCAATTATAAAAATGTCTTAGAAAGTGTAAAAAGAATTTGTGGAACGCCCGGTCTTGGTATTTCGCCAAGAAGAATTACCGTCAGTACTGCAGGAATTGCAAAGGCGATTAAGCGATTGGGAGATGATGAAGTGAGGTTTAATCTCGCAGTAAGCCTCCACGCTGCCAATGATCAGAAACGATCAGAGATCATGGCAATCAATGATTCGAACAACCTTGAATCTCTTGCGGAATCTCTGAGGTATTTCCATGAGAAAACGGGGTCTAGAGTAACGTTCGAGTACATCATCTTTAAGGACTTTAACGATGGGATAGAAGATGCGCAAGAGCTCGCTGTTTTCTGTAAAAACGTACCTTGTAAAATCAACATTATTGAATACAACCCTATTGATGACGGCCGTTTTCAGCAAGCAGATCCAGATAAAGTTGATGCGTTTAGGGATTTCCTCGAAGACCGTAACTTGATTGTTAACGTGCGCAGATCAAGGGGGAAAGACATCGATGCCGCTTGTGGGCAGCTTGCAAATAAAAACGAGCACGGAAAAGACTCTGTGAAGAAATCACAGAGGTCCTAGTCAAGTTTTAAAATTGCCAAGAAAGCAGATTGCGGGACTTCTACAGAGCCGATTTGTCGCATGCGTTTCTTTCCTTTCTTCTGCTTTTCTAGAAGCTTCCTTTTTCGTGTGATATCACCGCCGTAACATTTAGCAGTAACGTCTTTTCGAACAGCGCTGATTGTTTCACGGGATATAATTTTAGCTCCGATTGCAGCTTGAAGGGCTACCATAAACTGTTGTCGTGGGATAAGCTCCTTGAGCTTGACACAAATGCGTTTTCCAAAAGAATGAGCGTGGTCTCTGTGAATTAGAGCTGAAAGAGCGTCAACTTGATCTCCATTGAGCAGGATGTCGAGTTTTACAAGATCAGACTCTTTGTAACCGTCAGGAAAATAGTCAAATGAAGCATATCCTCTAGAGATGCTCTTGAGCTTGTCATAAAAATCGAAGACAATTTCACCAAGCGGCATGCTGAAGGTAAGTTCCACTCTATCGGAGGTTAAGTACACTTGGCTTACCAGTTCACCACGCTTTTGAATGCAAAGGCTCATTACAGGTCCAATGTAGTCTGATTTGGTGATGATTTGAGCTTTAATGTATGGCTCTTCAACTTTGACCAAACCTTTGTTTTCAGGAAGATCAGAGGGATTGTTGATGATTTTTTGGACTCCTTTAGGCATGTGGGCTATATAACTCACGTTAGGGACTGTGGTGATGACAGTCATGTTGAACTCTCTTTCAAGTCTCTCCTGCACAATTTCCATATGGAGCATGCCTAAGAAACCGCAGCGGAATCCAAACCCGAGGGCGGCGGAGCTTTCAGGCTCAAAGACCAACGAAGCGTCATTGAGTTGTAGTTTCTCCATAGAGAACCTCAACTCTTCATAATCCTCAGTATCCACCGGGTACACCCCCGCAAAAACCATGGGTTTTACATCTTCAAATCCTGTAACAGCTTCTGTGCAAGGGTTTTCACACGTTGTTAACGTATCCCCTACTTTGACTTCTTTCGCTTCCTTAATGCCGGAAATAATATACCCAACATCTCCAGCACCTAAAGTTTCTTTTGGAATCAGATCAAGACCCAAAACTCCAATTTCATCTGCAATGTATTCTTTATCTGTAGACAGGAATTTTACTTTTTCGCGACGATTAAGGGTTCCATTCACAACACGGAAATATGCGATAATTCCTCTAAAACTATTGAAAACCGAATCAAAAATCATGGCTTGAAAAGGAGCTTCTAGATCAGCTTTCGGGGCTGGGACCTTGTCTATAACTGCCTTTAGAATATCCGTCACGCCCAATCCAGACTTGCCAGAGGCCGGAATGATGTCGGAGCGTTCACAGCCTATTAAATCTATAATCTGGTCACCAACTTCTTCAGCATCAGCCGAATCTAAATCCATCTTGTTCAGAACAGGGATTATTTCCAAGTCGTGTTCCAGAGCTAGATAAAGGTTGGAAATGGTTTGGGCTTCGATTCCTTGTGTCGCATCAACAATCAATAGTGCACCCTCGCAAGCAGCGATGGAACGACTCACTTCGTATGAAAAATCCACGTGTCCCGGAGTGTCAATAAGATTCAGGATATATTCATTTCCGTCAGTGTGGGTATGCTGCATCTGAATCGCATGACTTTTGATGGTAATCCCTCGCTCGCGCTCAAGGTCCATGTCATCGAGAGTTTGCTCTTGCATCTGACGTTCAGTAATGGTACCAGTTTCTTGAAGAAGTCTATCCGCAAGGGTACTTTTCCCATGGTCGATGTGAGCGATAATACAGAAGTTTCTAATGCGTTTCATTTGTGGCCTTTGTAAGTGCCGAAAACACTCGGCGAGGCGCAAAAATAAGTCGTTAACAGGTGTTATCCACGAAATAGTTTTTTACGTTCCGCAGACGTTGTATATTTACGTTCGCTAAACACCCGATTTACAATGATTAGATTCCTGCAGAACACATTCATTATATGCTCAATTTTTGTTGCCGCTTCACCTACTGTTTTGTCTCAGAGTGATATAGTTTTTACAGCTCCTAAAAGCGCTGAAAAAATCATTGATTCATATGGTGGGCTTAATCACGCTGTGATCAATATGTCACGTGAAGAATGGGTTGTTGTTCGGGCATGGGATGGGTTTAATGAGTCGGCGTATCTTGAATCACTTCAAAACTTTAAAGCATCTTACGCACCGAAAAGAGAAAAACTTAAGGTAGAAAGGCTTTCAAAAATCATGGACAACGAGTGCGGTTGTTGGATTGAGCCAGATGCGACATACACCACCCTTGTTCCTCCTCCAGGTCTAGGAGGTTTGCAGCCTGGTGAAGAAGTGTGGGCTGATTTTGGTGGTGCTGGTTGGGACGTCGATTGCTCTTCAGCTCCTATCGTTCTTCCGGGATGGACCTTTGAGCTATATGGCAGCATCTACACAGAATTTTTTATCAACTCCAAGGGTATGATCTCTTTTGGCACAAATGTTATCGACTGGACCCCTACGAGTTTCCCTGAGGCAGAGTACAATCAAATCACGGGATATTGGCAGGATACAGACAACAGATCTGTAGGTCAAATTATGTATAAGGTAACCCCTGAGGCGGTTTATGTAAACTATGTTGAAGTCGGGTATTACAACAACCACGACGATTTGACAAACAACTACCAAATTATCATTACACCTAACGATGGAATTATCGGTGACGGAAACAACGCTCAGGTCTGCTATCTAGACATGAATTGGGCCCACGGAGATATCGGCGGAGGTAACGGATGTTGCGGTACAGACCCTGGTGTTACCGGAGCGGACCAAGCGTCAACAGGGTCAGATGGACCCCACGTTCAGTTCGGTAGATTTAATCTTTTAGATGACACATACAACGGACCTTATGGAATCGGTGATGGTGCAGATGATGGAATTAATTGGTTGGATTTTAAGTTTTTCGATTTAAATACGGCCGTAGCTACCACCAACTTGCCTCCTGTGCCCACTGAGAATGTCGGGTGTGATACAATCACCATTTGTCTTGGCCAAACTTTCGACATAGGAATCAACTTTCTCGGACCAGAGCCAGGTCAATCGGTGACCTTGGATGTAGTACAAAACCTCATTCCAGGAAACACAATTAGCGGATTCGATGTGATAAACGGAGTTACAGCCAGTATTGCTGGTGAATTTGTTGGAAATGCAGCAGGAGTTAGCACCATTGATATCATCGCAACTGATGATGGCGATCCGGCAGCAGCAACTTCAGTAACGATGTTCATTCAGGTGTTGGATGTTGCGCTTCCAGAATTAACGGTAGAGGGGGATATGGCTATTTGCGCTGGAGCCGAGACGATGATCACTGCATTGGGAGATTTTGATAGTTTTTCTTGGAATCTCAGCAGTCAGTTTGTCAATGGAAACCAAGCGTCAATTCCATTTGGCGGGAACATTACAGTAAATGGTCTGTTAGACGTGGGATGTTCAGTTGCTCTTACATTTTTCATTGATCAAAGCCCTTATTACCTCCCAACAATTGCGACGATACCAGATCCACTTGTGATCTGTTCAGATGACACAGCCTACGTTCAGGTAGTCCCTGACCCAGATGAAGAATTCGTGGGCTTTGTGTGGGATGAAAACTGGAACGATCTCGGCGGTGAAATTTATGATTTGGGTCCCAACAACGATGAGGCGTGGCTTGCACCGGGGATGTACAGAGTTGAAGTGGAGGACGCAAGTGGATGTTTCGGGCAACGTGTTTTCCAAGTCATAGGAGAAGATGCAGATATTCCAGATTTGACGATTCCTCCAATGTGTACAGGCCTTGACACAGTTGTTTTTGAAGGAGGTTTCTCCAGCACTGATGAAGGGGATTTAAACATTTACTTAATCACATCAAACAATGCAGGATGGGAAGGCAGTTTCATCAACATCAGTATCAACGGTGAAGTTGTTGCTTCACTTACTTTGTCGAACAGCACATTTGATACATTCTCTGTTCCGATCGCTTTTGAAGACAACATTGAAATAGAGTATATATCAGCGGACGAAAGCAACGATCCGTTCAATCAAATTCAGGTTTTTAACTGCAGCAACAGTGAAAACGAAACCTTAATTGAGACTCTGACGCCTGGAATCATCTATGCGTCAGAGGCAATGTGCGCAACACAAGAGGCTGCAGGAGTCTGGGAAGAGACGCAAGGTCCAGGTTCGTCTTGGTTTGAGTTTGACAACCAATACAACACCCTTTGGGCTCCGACTGAATATGGAATGTATGAGCTGTGCTTTTACGAGTCAAGCTGCAATATTCCATACTGTTATGAGGTAGAGGTAACGTTGCCACCGACCATTCAGTTAAATGAAACAGAGGCTTTCCTTTGTGATGGAGAAGACCTAGACTTGATTGCAGACACAACAGACGTAGCAGGAACTGCGACAATCAACTGGCCTTACCCAGGAACAGATAACATCACAAACAATCAATACAACTATGATGAATACACTGAGGCAGTTATTGTGGTAGAAATTGAAAACGGCTGTGGTTCAGATGAGGCGGAAGTTTCAGTTACGTCTCAGTTTGAGCCTAACATCGAGAGCATGTTCCTTTGTGATGAAGACGATTCGCTTGTGATAGACCCAATTGAAGGGGATGAAAATTACGGGCTGGATTACGAATGGACATGGAACGGTGGAGACATTGAAGGCGACGACGAGCTTGTGGTAAACGCAACGGGATCTTACTGCGTCACTGTTACCAACGAATGCTTTCCAACGGGAAGTTCAAATTGCGGATTTGTAGACATTGTAAGCCAAATAGACGGTGTTTTTGCCGCTGAAGCAGGCGGAGTTGTAAGTGATTGTGATGGCTTGGGCATTGACCCAGGGGAATCAGTAACCATTGATTTAAACCTTCCAAGTGATCAGTATACAGCAACCTGGCCCGACGGCTCAACTGGAATAAGTTGGACAATAGATGAGGACTTACAGGCTACAGACGCAGAAGGGAATTTGCTGTTAGACGGAGAGGGAAACCCGATTTGGGCTTACAATGGGTCACAAATTTGTGTGGACATTCAAGACCCTTATGGATGTGGAGGCACAGAGCATTGTGTTTTTCTATTCATAGGCCAGCAGCCTTCAATCAACCCAGATGTAAATGGCGTGTCATCAGATCAGATTGATGACGTTATCACAATGTGTCCAGAAATTCCATTTACGTTTGATTTGAATGCCCTTCAACCAGGACCTCCTTACAGTGACATATCTTGGTCTACGGTTTGCAATGGAGATGATTACGTCTTTTTAGGAAATGATGAATCAGTCACGCTCTCGAGTTTTCAGTTTCCAGAGGATTGTTGGGACCAGGTACTAACAATGCAAGGCACCCTAGCGAATCCTTGCGCTCCAGGCGGATTGCTTTGGGAAGTTGAAGTCGAAGTCGACAACTGTGATCTCATTATCCCGAATGTATTCACACCAAGGAATGCAGATGTACTCAATCAGAAATTTGAGATTGATGGTCTAGACAATTATGAAGATGTGCTTGTCCGTGTATTTGACAGGTGGGGAAATCTTGTGTATGAAAATTACGACTACCGGAATGAATCGGCATGGTTTGGTGACGATGCTGCAGATGGTACTTACTGGTATACGGTGTTTCTTCCAAACGGCATAGAACATCAAGGAACGGTTAACATTTTCCGCTAAAAGTATTTACAAGACAAGATAAGTTTGGCAAAAGCACGTTCGCAATATACATGTTCAGATTGTGGAGCATCGACCTCCCAATGGGTAGGCAAGTGTCCAAGTTGTAAAGCATGGAACACGCTCGTGGTTGAAGCCGTTTCAGATTCTGGAAAGCGAACCCACAGATATGTTGACGGCGAATCCGGCGGAGTTTTTAGGCCTAAAGTCATGCCTCTAGCTGAAGTTAGCATAGAGAAAGTGACGCGACTTTCATCAGGAGAGATAGAGTTAGATCGAGTTCTTGGTGGCGGAATCGTTCCTGGGTCTCTCATTCTTCTAGGTGGAGAGCCTGGAATAGGGAAGTCAACACTCATGCTGCAAGTCGCGATGATGGTGAGTAGCTTTGGAAAAAAAGTACTGTATGTAAGTGGTGAAGAAAGTCCGGAGCAGGTCCGCATGAGAGCGATGCGGATAGGCAAGGTTCCCCCAGACTTAATGGTTCTTCCGGAGACGAGGGTTCCTCTGGTTTTAAGCGCTCTCAAGGAAGATGACTTCTCTTTGCTCTTTATTGATTCAGTCCAAACTTTAGATCAACCTGAAATTGACGGAGCGCCAGGGTCGGTTTCCCAAATCAGAGAATCGGTTGCGGCAATAACAGCCCATGCAAAAGCACTTGCTTTGCCTGTTTTCTTGGTAGGTCACATTACAAAGGAAGGGTCTATAGCAGGTCCCAAAGTACTTGAACACATGGTGGATGTAGTGCTCCAGTTTGAAGGAGACCGCAACCATGCTTATCGAATGCTTCGGGCAGCAAAGAACAGATTTGGCACCACCTCAGAATTGGGTATTTATGAGATGTTGGGAGATGGATTAAAAGCGGTTGAAAACCCAAGTGAGGTTTTGTTAGGTGAAGCAGGTGAAGCCTCCAGTGGATCGGCAATCTCGGTTGCTTTAGAAGGAGCGAGACCTTTGCTTATAGAAATGCAAGCCTTGGTCAGTACAGCTGTTTATGGGACACCGCAGAGGTCTGGGACCGGGTTTGATTTGCGAAGGTTAAATATGTTGCTTGCTGTGTTAGAAAAACGGTGCGGCTTTAAGTTGGGTTCATTCGATGTGTTTCTAAATCTAGCTGGAGGTCTTAAGATAAAAGATCCCGCAAATGACCTGGCTGTTGTTGCAGCGATTCTGTCCTCTAGTTTAGACCTTCCTTTGGATCGCGATACATGTTTCGCGGGAGAAGTTGGATTAAGTGGTGAAATCAGGCCCGTAGCCAGACTGGAAGAACGGATGTCAGAAGCGTCTAGATTGGGGATGAAGCGAATGTTGGTAAGCGGCCATGGGAAGACCCCTCCGATTCCTAAAGGCCTTACAATTGTTGCGATTAAAAGAGTCTCAGAAATTCAAAGAGTGATTTTCTAAAGAATTACTTACCTTCTAATACGACCACAAATTCTCCACGTGGGGCTTTCTCCACAAATCTCACAAGAACCTCGTCAACGCTTCCTCTGACCACCTCTTCGTGAAGTTTAGAGAGTTCCCGACACAGTGCAATTCGCCTGTCTCCACATTCGTATTTAACGATCTCCTCAAGCAACTTAATTACCCTGTGCGGACTTTCATAGAGCACTGTGGTAAGAGTTCCTTCAAGAATTGCCTGCAGTCTTTTTTGACGTCCTTTTTTGTGTGGTAAAAAACCTTCAAACACAAATCGATCACACGGTAAACCAGAAACAACTAAAGCAGGGACAAAAGCTGTAGCTCCGGGAAGGCAGCTAACATTAATGCCCGCTTCTACGCATGCTCGAACCAGCAGAAACCCAGGATCAGAAATTGCTGGAGTTCCGGCGTCGGAACAAAGCGCATAGGTAAGACCTGAATTGAGTTGTTCTACGATTGCATCTACAGCTCGATGCTCATTGTGAAGGTGGAAAGAACGAATCGGCCTGTCAATATCGTAATGTCGCAAAAGCTTTCCTGTAGTTCGAGTATCCTCAGCAAGGATTAAATCTGCTGAGGCAAGAACTTCAAGAGCTCTTTCAGTCATGTCTTTCAGGTT
>MDTF01016657.1_pt1 | contig 18025 bp, 15 predicted proteins | sample 811191 | NCBI WGS metagenome assembly MDTF01 (sample SAMN05326649, study PRJNA326480) | marine metagenome | isolation source: seawater | place: Southern Ocean | collected 2011 | reverse complement strand
TTTATTTTCCTATTTGTTTGTTTGTTTTATTAAATTTTCTATTTTTTCTGCATATTCAAAAGAGTCATCCTTAGCAAAAAGGATTTTTGGCAAAAATTTCATTACAATTTTTTTAGAAAGAACTTTTCTTACTAAAAATGAATATTCTTTTAAAACTTTAATAATTTCATCTGCATTTTTTCCACCTAAAGGTAATACATAAGCTTTCGCTATTTTAAGGTCCTGACTCATTTTTACTTCAGTAACTGTAATACTATTAGTTTCTAGATTTGGGACTTTAGCCTCATTTCTAGCAAAAATCATTCCTAATGATTGCTTAATCATTTCGCCAACTCTTAATTGTCTTTGAGAAACTGGCTTTCCTAATCTATCACTCATTATATCATTCTCTCACTTGTTGTTGAGCTAAATACTTCTATTATGTCTTTTTTTTGATAATCATTAAAGTCTTTTAATTTTATTCCACATTCTTGACCAGCCTCAACTTGTTTAACTTGGTTTTTTTCTCTAAATATACTACCTATTTTACCAGTATAAATTATGGCTCCATCTCTAATTACTCTGGCATTGGATGTGTTTAATACTTCGCCTTCTGTAACCCTAGATCCAGCGATTTTTCCAGTATTTGAAACTTTAAATATTTCTAATATTTCTGCTGAACCAATTATCTTCTCCGTAACATCTGGTGCTAAAAGACCAGACATTCTTTTTTTTATAAAATCTAAAACTTCATAAATTATATTATATGCTGATATTTTAATTTTTTCTTTTTCAGCTAACAACTTGGCTTCTTTAGTTGGTTTAACATTGAATGCTATTAGAACTGCATTGGAGGCTTTTGCCAAAGTAACATCTGTCTCTGTCACCATACCTATGTCTGATAAAACAATATTTGGTTTTACTTCTTCATGTTTAATTTGAGAAATTGCTCCTTTAATTGCTTCAGATGATCCATGAACATCTGATTTTATAATTATATTAAGCTCTTCTGAAACTTTATCCTTAAAAGCTGACTCTTGGGTAGCAAAGCTTACAGGGGTTTTTCCATCAATTATCTCTGCAATCCTTGCTTCAGCTAAAGATTTTACCTCTTTTTCTGTATCCAAAATTAAAAAATCATCTCCAGCTTTTGCAGCGCCATTAATTCCAAGTATTTCCACTGGAGATGATGGTAATGCTTCATTTACATTATCTCCTTGGTCATTAATTATAGCTCTTGCTTTGCCCCACTTTAAACCACTTACGAAATAATCACCTTTTTTTAAAGTTCCAGAAGTAATAATGACCGTAGCAACTGGACCTCTGCCAATATCTATTTTTGACTCCAATACAACTCCCGTCGCTTTTGATTCAAAATCTGTTTTTAAATCGAGAATTTCAGCTTGTAGTATTACTGATTCGACCAACTTATCTAAATTTTTTTTTGTTTTAGTTGAAATTTCAACCATTAATGTTTCACCCGATAACTCTTCAGCTATCAACTCATGTTCTAATAGTTGGTTTTTAATCTTTTGAGGGTCTGCGTCTGGTAAATCGCACTTATTTATTGCTACGACTATTGGAACTTTAGCAGCTTGAGCATGTTTGATTGACTCAATAGTTTGTGGTTTGACACCATCATCAGCAGCAACAACTAAAACTACCACATCAGTTAATTTTGATCCCCTAGCTCGCATTTCAGTAAATGCTGCATGTCCTGGAGTATCGATAAATGTTAGTTTGTTTTTTTTATATTCAATTTGATAAGCTCCAATATGTTGAGTAATTCCTCCAAACTCTCCTGAAACAACATTCGCACTTCTCAAAACATCTAGTAAAGAAGTCTTTCCATGATCAACGTGTCCCATTACCGTAACTATTGGTGGTCTATTTTTTAAATTTTCTGATCTTGTCTCTTTTATTTTTTTTATAATTTCTTCCGCCTTTGCCCCTCTAATTGGATTATGACCCAACTCTTTTACAATATATTCTGCAGTATCTGCGGCAAGACTTTGATTTATTGTTACAGTAACTCCCATACCTAGTAGAAATTTTATTACAGTACTTGATTGCTCAGCCATTCTATTTGCTAATTCTCTTACTGTAATAGCCCCAGGTATATTTATATCTCTTTTAACTGGTTTTAAATTTTCTTTAATTTCTTCTTTAGTTAGATCTCTATTTTCTTTTTGTTTTGCTCTTTTTAATGATGCCAAACTTCTTGACCTTGTTTCAATTTCATCACTTAAAGCTCTCGAAACAGTGAGTTTTGTCTCTTTCTTCTTTTCACCATCTTTACCTTTTAAATCTTTATAGTTGGCGTCTCCTTTAACTCTTCTGGTTGCTCTTTGCTCAGCTAGTTTTCTTTTTTCATAATCATTTGTTATCGGTGATACTGGCTTTTGAACAAATGTTGTTTTGGATGGCGAGGAAGTACTACTTTTAAATCCTACTTTAGCAGTTGGTCTTGAACTAACAGATCTATTAAAAGTTCCTCTATTAGAAAATCTATTAGGTTTTTTTTCTATTACTACAGAATTTTTACTTTGAGTTTTAGCTAGTTCAATATTTTCTATAGATTTCTTGGCAATTCCAGAAAGTGTTAATTTTGTTTTTTTGTTTTCCATATTTCATCGCTCAATCTTTATAAACTTTATCTCTCGCTGACATAATTAGTTCGTCTGCTTCATTTTTAGATAAAGCAAAGTCTTCTAAATATCCTTTAATTTTTATTCTTTCTCCCTTTACTATATCAAACCCACCTGTAAGCTCATCAGAAGCAAGGTCAGCAAAATCTAATAATTTAAGTATTTTTTGCTCTCCTAGCGTTACCAACATTCCTGGGGTTAATCCCTTATGATTTATAAGTTCATTCTCTAATCCCAAATCTTTAATCTTGTTTGAAATCTCTTCTTGATCTCTTTGATAAAATTCTTTTGCTCTTTCTATTAAAGCAATGGCAGTTTCATCTTCAATTCCTTCAATTTTTGTAAGTGCTTCTGGATTGCTATCTTTAATATCATCTATAGAAGAAAAGCCCTCTGCAACAAGCAACTGTCCCAAAGTCTCATCTAATTCTAAATTCTTTACAAAATTTTCAGTTTTTTCTTTAAACTCTAATTGTCTTCTTTCTGAGTCTTCTTGATCGGTCATAATGTTTATTTCATAATTCATTAGCTTCGTTGCTAATCTTACATTTTGACCTCTTCTTCCAATTGCTTTACTTAAGTTTTCATCAGTTAAAATAACATCTAATTTTCTTGCAACACTATCTACATTGACTCTTTGAACTTCTGCAGGAGATAGGGCATTAGAAACTATTATTGCGGGGTCTTCAGACCAATTTACTATATCAATTTTTTCACCTTGTAGCTCGTTTACTACAGCTTGTACTCTTGATCCTCTCATTCCAACACATGCTCCAACTGGATCAAGCGATGTATCAATTGCTTTAACACATATCTTTGCTCTACTACCGGGGTCCCTAGCTGAAGATTTAATTTCTATCAAACCATCATAAATTTCAGGCACCTCCTGAATAAACAAATGTTCCATAAATTTTGGATGAGCTCTTGAAAGAAAAATTTGTTGACCTCTAGTTTCTCTTCTTACGTCATAACAATATGCTTTAAGCCTGTCTCCTGCTTTAACATTTTCTCTTGGAATCATTTCGTTTTTTTGAATAATTGCCTCTGCTCTACCAAGATCAATTATAACATTTCCAAATTCTAATCTTTTTACTATTCCACTTAACACTGTGTCTTTTTTATCTACAAAATCATTAAATTGTCTTTCTCTCTCGGCTTCACGTACATTAAAATTAATAACTTGTTTTGCAGTTTGAGCTGCTATTCTTCCAAAATCAAAAGATGGTAGCACTTGTAATACTTCGTCGCCTAATTTTTTCTCTTTATTTTCTTCATTAAGTTTTATTGCATTCTCTAAACTAATTTCTGTATTAATATTATCTGGCTTTTCAACAATTAATAGTTTTCTAAATATTCCAATATCTCCGTTATCTCTATCAATTAAAACTTTGATTTCATTGTCTTGACCAAATTTTGATTTTGCTGCTTTGGCAATACCCGTTTCCATTGAATCAATAATTAATTCTTTATCAATAGATTTTTCTAATGCTACAGCTTCAGCAATTCTTAATAATTCTAATTTATCTGCTCTTTTGTTTAACATATTTTTTATCTCTTCCAAAAAAAAATGGGCCTAGGCCCATCTTGAAATTTCAATAATGTAGGGGTAATATAGTAAGATTTTATTTTAATTCAATAGCTACTATTTAGAAAAGATTAATTTTTTGTCTGTTTTTTCCCATGAAAATGACCCATCTTTCTCCGGGACTCTGCCAAAATGACCGTAAGCAGATGTTTTTTCATAAATTGGTTTATTAAGGACTAACATTTCTCTAATTCCTCTAGGACTTAAATCAAAGTTTTCTGATATTTTTTCAGTTACATATTTATTTTTTTCTAAATCATCATCAAATAAATCCACATAAATAGATAGTGGTTTTGAAACGCCGATTGCATATGCCAACTGAATTAAACATTTTTCAGAAATTTTTGAAGCAACAACATTTTTTGCAATATATCTTGCAGCGTAAGCAGCAGATCGATCAACTTTTGTCGGATCTTTACCTGAAAACGCTCCACCTCCGTGTGGTGCAGCTCCTCCATAAGTATCTACAATAATTTTTCTTCCTGTTAATCCACAATCTCCATCTGGTCCACCAATTACAAAATTTCCAGTTGGGTTTATATAAAGCTCATCTTCATTAAAATCTTTTAAAAAAATTTCTGGAATAGCTTTGTATAAATATGGTCTTAATAATTCTTTTACTTTAGATTGATTCACGCTAGCTGAATGTTGAGATGAAATAACTACAGATTTAACTTTTGTGGGTTTGCCGTCAATATATTCAAATGTAACTTGGCTTTTAGAATCTGGCTCTATATCATTTAATTTTCCAGATTTTCTGTCTTCTGCCATTAATCTTAAAATTTTGTGAGAATATTGAATGGGTGCAGGCATTAATTCTTCAGTTTCATTGCAGGCGTATCCAAACATTATTCCTTGGTCGCCAGCCCCTTCATCCTTATTGCCAGATGAGTCAACACCCATTGCAATGTCAGATGATTGTGAATGTAAATGACATTCTATTTTGGTAGCTTCTTTCCATGTAAAACCTTCTTGATCATAACCAATATCCTTTATACAATTTCTTACTCTCTGAATTAAATCTTCTTTTGTAATTTCTGGTCCTCTTACCTCTCCTGCTAATATAACTTTGTTTGTAGTAGTAAGTGTTTCACAGGCTACTCGTGAATATGGATCATTAGAAATATAGCCATCGACAACCATATCAGATATACGATCGGAAACTTTATCTGGGTGCCCCTCAGAAACCGATTCACTAGTAAATAAAAAATTTTTTAAATTACTCATTTTTAATTTTATTAAATGAAAAAATTAAAAAAATATATAGTAAAATTAAAAATATAAAAATTTTATTGCCATATTTAGAGAATATAGTTTCTTTTACGGTCTTGGCCTCAATAAAATCAATATAACCTCTAGTTTCGAGTTTTATGCTTTTTTCTACTTTTCCAAGAGGGTTTATAATTGCAGATATCCCGTTGTTTGCTGATCTCAAAACATATTTTCCACTTTCTATTGATCTAAAAATACTATGAGCAAAATGTTGATCTCTTCCAATTGATTTTCCGAACCATCCATCTTCAGAAATATTAATTATATAATCAAATTTTTGAGCTTTAAAAAGCTTGCCCGAATAAATTATTTCATAACAAATTAATGGTAATATTTTAAATTTAAAGTCATTAGATTTAATATCAATTGATTTTCTAATTTTTCCTTTTGTAAATGATCCATAATTATTAGTAATAACTTGCAAACCTAATTTGTTTAAGGTTTTTTCAAATGGTAAAAATTCACCAAATGGAACTAATTTAATTTTATCATATGAGTCTATTAAATTAAGGCGATTATCAAAAACTCCTAATGAATTAAAATATAAGTTATCTTTATTTTTAATTTTTAAACTATTAACACCAAGTATAATTATGTGATTTTCACTGAAATTATTTACAAATAAGTTTTCATATTTCTTAATATTATTAAGATAAGTGTCTGTAATAACTCCTTCTGGCCAAATGAAAATAGTATTTTCTTTTGAATCCGGTTGGCTTAAAAAAATTAATTCATTTATTATTTTTGCTTCATTGTTCACAGAATAAAATCTATCCAATGCTATATTGGGTGAAACAATCCTTATTTTATAATTATTTTCAATTTTTAATAAGGAGTCAAAATAGTTATTTTTTAAATTTCCAAAGACGATAATTGAAATAAAGGTTAAAATAAAAAAAATAAATAAAATTATTTCTTGTTGTGATTTTTTTAAAACAAGTAATGCCGGACTAGCAAAAATAGATATACATATTAAATTAAAAGAATATGTGCCAATAATTGAAATTATTTGAATAATATATAAATTCTCTGAAAAACTGAAAGAAATCAAATTCCAAGGAAAGCCAGTTAAAACAAAACTACGCAACATTTCTATAATTCCAAATAGTATAGAAAAAATTAAAAAAGATATTGTTACTTTTTGAGAATAGAAAATTGAAAAAAAATAAGTTACTAGTCCATAAAAAATTGCCAAAAAAGAAGGTATAATTATTATTGCCATTGGTATCAAAAATTTAAATTTTTCATCGAACGTTAGGGGTATAAAAATCCAGTACAAGCTCGATAAAAAATATCCAAATCCAAAAAACCAACCACATTTAAATAAAAATAAATTATTTTTCCTCGTTTCTCTTTCTCTAAGAATAAAAATAAAAAATAATGTAAATGTTATAAAGTTAATTATATAATAATTGTATGGTGGCAAACTAAATGCACTAAAAATTCCTAAAAGAATTAAATAAGAAAATTTGTAATATTTTTTTTTAATTAAGTTTTTCAATTTTTTTATCTACAAATTTATAAATTTTTGATTCTTCTTTGCTCATTTTTCTATAATCCTTTAATTTTATATGGTCATAATTTAAAAGATGAAGAAAACCATGTATAAATATTTTGATTACTTTCTCTTTAAATTGAGCATTAGTTAAAGATTTTGGTTTGTTAATAAATTCATAACTAATAACCATGTCCCCTAAATAATAAATTTTTTTCTTATTTATTTTTTTTTCAAAAGGAAAAGCTAAAACATCTGTTGCTTTATTTTTCTTGCGAAATTTTTTATTTAATTTTTTTATATTATTATTATGAGAAAGTAGAGTTGTAAAATTAACTTTCTTATTAACAAATTGATATTTTTTAGGAAATAATTTTAATAATTTATTAAAAAAAATTGGAGTTTTTTTTATTCTTTTAGACCAATATTTATTGTCTGAAATAATATTGACATTAATCATTATTTTTTTCTGAATAAGCCTTTACAATCTTTGAAACTAATGGGTGTCTAACTACATCCGAATGATCAAAATCAATAACAGTAACTTCATTTAAATGCCCTAATAGTTTTTTTGCACTATTTAACCCAGAAAAACTTTTATTCTGTAAGTCAATTTGTGACGGATCTCCGTTAACTACTATTTTTGAATTTTCTCCTATTCTAGTTAAAAACATTTTTATTTGTGTGTCTGTTGCATTTTGTGCTTCATCCAGGATTGCAAAAGAATTTTTTAAAGTTCTTCCTCTCATAAATGCTAAAGGGGCAATCTCAATATCTCCTATTTCAATCATTTTTTGAATTTTTTCAAAGTCAAACAAATCATATAAAGAATCATATAATGGTCGTAAGTACGGATCTACTTTTTCTTTCATGTCACCTGGTAAAAAACCTAGTCTCTCTCCAGCTTCAACAGCCGGTCTTGACAAAATAATTCTTTCTATTTTTTTTTCTAGGAGCATTGTGAGTGCAACAGCCACTGCAAGAAATGTTTTTCCTGTGCCCGCAGGACCAGCAGAAATAACAATATCGCTATCTCTTAGTGCTCTTACATATTCTTTTTGTTTTTTAGATCTTGGAATTACAGTCTTCTTTGGTGTCTTAATAATATCTGAAACGTTTTGGTTTATTTTTTTTATTTTTTCATCGATCATAAATTTATCTAACGATGAAATTATATCTTTTTTTTCAATAGTTCCATTGTTAAAAAATTGAACTGTTAAAAATTGAATAGCATTTTTGACTATTTCATTTTTTTCTGGATTAGATTTTATTAATATTGAATTACCTCTAGAATATAAATTAACATTTGATAATTTCTCGAGTTCTTTTAAGTTAGCATTAAATTCACCAACGACGCCCATTAGTAAATCATTATCATTAAAAATTACACTTAATGAATTATTTTCAGAGTATACAAATTTTAAATTTGAATTGATTTTTTTAGAAGCTATATTTCTCAATTTCTATGCTACCTTTGTATCCAGTTTATTTATCAATTTTCCAAAGAGGCTATTTTTATTGCTATAATTTATTTGAACATTAACTATTTTCCCAATAATCTCTGGATCACCATCAAATATAACTGGAGACATATACTGATTTCTGCCGAATAATTTTACTTTGTCTTTCATTAAATTTTCTACTAATACCTCGACTATCTGTCCTTCTAGAGCTTTATTTTTTTTAATCTGTTTTTCAAGCAGTTTTTCCTGAATTATTTTCAATCTTTTATCTAGAATATTTTTGTTAATTGTATCCATTTTTGCAGCGACCGTTCCTGGTCTTGAGCTGTAAATAAATGAATAAGAATTTATGAAATCAATTTTTTCAATTAAGGATAAAGTTTCCTCAAAATCTTTTTCAGTTTCTTCGGGATAGCCGATTATAAAATCACTTGAAAATTCAACGTTTTTATTAATTTTTTTTAGTTTTTCAAATATTGAAAAATAAAACTCAACATCATGCTTTCTATTCATCAATTTAAGAATTTTATTTGATCCAGACTGTACTGGTAAGTGAACTAAAGGCATTAATTTTTTACTTATCTTATAACAATCCAATAAATCGTCTGACATATCTTTAGGGTGTGATGTTGTGAAACGTATTCTATCTAATTCGGAAAGTTTCTCCAATTCTAGTATCAAATTAGATAGTTTATATTTAGTGTTCTTGTCTTCAAAACAATAAGCGTTAACATTTTGACCTATAAGAATAATTTCTTTAGTACCATTTTTTATTAACTCTTTGGCTTCATCGATTATTTGTTTAAATGGCCTTGAATACTCTGGACCTCTTGTATAGGGCACTACACAAAAATTGCAAAATTTATCACAGCCCTCTTGAATTGTTAAAAAAGAAGATACATTGCTATTTTTATTTTTGATTTTGCTTAAATAGTCAAATTTTTCTATTGTGTCAAATTCAGTTTGTTCTACTTTTTTTTTCTCTTTAATATAATTTAAAATTGTATCATTTATTTTATGATAAGATTGTGGACCCATTACTATGTCAATGTAAGGCTCTCTATTTAACATTTCTTTATTTTCTGCTTGGGCAACACACCCTGCAACAATAACTATAGGTTTTAGTTTAGATCTAAAAATTTTTTTGACTCTTCCAATTTCATGATAAACTTTTTCTTTTGCTTTATCTCTAATGTGACAAGTGTTTATAATATAGCAATTGGCTTCTTCATATTTTTCTGTTTTCTTAAATCCAATTTTTTCAACAGAATCAAATATTCTATTTGAATCATAAACATTCATTTGACACCCGAATGTTTTAATAAAAACTTTTTGTTGCATTTTTTATTTTTTTTTTTAATGCCGTATAATTCTAATTTATGGTCTACTAATTCGTAACCATATTTTTCTGCAATTTTTTCTTGCAATTTTTCAATTTCTTCATCAACAAATTCAATAATTTCTCCAGACTTAACATCAATTAAATGATCATGGTGACCTTCGTTTAATTCTTCATATCTTGCCTTTCCTCCTTTGAATTCATGTTTGGCTAAAATTCCAAACTCTTCAAATAATTTTACTGTTCTATAAACTGTCGCGATGCTAATCCTGGAATCAATTTTTGAAACTCTATTATAAAGCTCATCTACGTCAGGGTGATCATTAGATTCTGACATAATTTTAGCTATAATTTTTCTTTGATCGGTTAACTTAACGCCTTTTGTTAAGCATTTTTCCTCAATAGTTTTTGTCATAAATTATTCTAATGTTTTTATTTTAACCCAAATAAAGTGGATTAATCAAATTTTTTTTAATTTTATTTTTATTGCACAATCTTGGAATATCTTTGTACTCAATTTTATCAAAACCATTAAAATCATTAAGGCTATAACAAAAAAAATCTATATTTTGTGTTAAATGTATACCTTTAACTATTGATAGAGAGTTTCTTATGCCCGCAAAACTTCCAGGACCTCTATTTACGTATATTTCTTTGATATTAGCCATTAAAATTTTATTATCCTCTAAAATTTCGTTAACTAAAACAATTAATTTTTCAAAATTAGATTTAGTATTTTCGTAGCTATTAGTATAAATATTTTTATTCATAATGAGAGCTAAAAAAATTTTATTAGAAGCAGCATCTATTATTAATTTATTCATTTTATTAATATTTTTTCCATTCAATTCTATGGCAGAAGACCACAATATGAAATATTTTTCTCAAGATTTGGGAACGCTAGTATTGATGTATCATCGATTTAATGAACCAAAATACCCAACCACAAATATTCAAATGGATATCTTCAAAAATCAAATAAAAAATATTAAAAATGAAGATATTAAATTTCTTGACCCTAAAAACTTCGACTCAAAATTTGATACTCCAAAACAAAATAAAAAAATTTTGATAACTATAGATGATGGATTCAGCTCATTTTATAAATATGCCTGGCCCTTTTTAAAAAAAAATGAAATTCCTTTTATTTTATTTATATCAACTGAAGCAGTAGGTAAAAAGGGTTATATGAATTGGCAACAAATAAAAGAAATTGAAAAACAAAGTTTTGTTTATATTGGAAATCATTCTCATTCTCATGACTATTTGGTTGATATGGATAAAAATGAATTTTTTAATGACATAGACACTTCTATAAAAACTTTTAAAAGAAAACTTGGATATAATCCAATATTTTTTTCTTACCCGTTTGGAGAATATAATGAATATATAAAAAACTACATTAAAAAAAAATTTAAATATTCTTTTGGTCAACACTCTGGTGTAATTGACATAAATAAAAATAAATTTGAGTTACCAAGATTTCCTATCAATGAAAAATACGGTGATATTAAAAGATTTAATTTTTTAATAAAACTTCATCCTCTTCAATATAAAAAAATGCTTCCAGAAGAAAAATATTTAGATAAAAAAAATAACCCACCTAATTTTTTAGTTGAGTTTTTTAAAAGTCAAAGAAATCTTAATCGAATAAATTGTTTTTCAAATGAAAATAACATATGGAAAAAATCTATAACAAGCTTAAATAATAACGTTTTAAAAATAAGCTTTAGAGATAAATTTTTATTTCGTAGAGGAAGAGTTAATTGTTCACTAAATGATGATGGAATTTGGAGATGGGTTGGTTTTCAATTCACAATTAAAAAAAATTAAATTAAAGTTTTCAAATCAATGCTAGAAGGAAGTAACTTTACATCATCAAAATCCGTTAAATCATTTTGTTTAATTATTTGTTTTAGGATTTTAGTATATTCTTTTCCAGTTTCAGCATATTTATCAAGATAATCAACAAGTATTAAACTGTTTAATTTTTTTTTATTATCTCTTTGTTGGGCTCTAACCTTCCTAAAGTTTCTATAACTCGAATGAGTATTTAAATTTCTTTGATAGGCTCTTACAGAAGCTTTCAATATTTTAAATTTCATAACCTTATGTGTGCTATCGCTGTCTGACCCTGCTGGTTTTATTCCTTCTCCACTCCATGTCCACTGCCCAAATAATGCATTCCCTTCGAGAGCAAACCTTGAGGTTCCCCATCCAGTTTCTTTCGCTGCCTGTGCTATTGCTAAAGAAACTGGAATTTCATCCATTCTAATTTTTAATGTTGATAAATCTTTTTTTAGTACTCCGTATCTTTTAAACATATAGTTAAGCCATTTTTTTTCAATCTTACTATTATTGTTTCTGTTTAAAATACTAAAAAGTTTTATTCTATCTTGTTTAATTTTATTATTTTCCTCCAAAATAAGTGGCAAAATAATCTGTATAAACAAATTTTTTCTTCTTTTTGTATTTTCAATTTTTTTTATTTCTTCTGGTAAAAGTGATAGTGCAATTGGTTTAACTAATTTTGTCTCTCTAACATTTTTTAGTGAATATTCTGTTTCTTCAAAAAGTTGTTCTATTGTTGCCGCACTTAATCGAACTGTATTATTTGAAGTTTCCTCAAAATTTATAATGTCTTCAAAGAGATTTTTTGTATTTAATCCCTTATCTGTTTTTTCATCAGTCTCTAAAACTTGACCATCAAGTACTTTAATAAAATTACTTTTCGATTCGTTTTTGATTTCTATAGAAACAATATTTAAATTTTTTTTAAATCCAATTATTATCGGACTCACAAAAAAAAATACAATTATCATTAAGCTACCTAAACATGTATATAAAAAATTTTTAGTATCTGAACCTAGTGGAAATTTTTTTTTTTTTAAAATAAATCCCTTTTTTAATAAAAGTTCTTTAATTTGTTTTATCGTAAGATTTTTTTTTATCATTAAATAGCCACTACTTCTTTTACTTCTGGTATATAATGGCATAATAAATTTTGCACTCCTTGTTTTAAGGTCATTGTCGAACTCGGACATCCCGAACAACTTCCTTGTAACTCAACTTTTACAATTCCATCTTTATATTCTTTAAATTTTATATCTCCACCATCTTTTGCAACTGCTGGTCTAATTTTTGTATCTAAAATTTTTATAATTTTTTTTTCAATTTCTATTAATTGTGAATCTTCATCTTCATCTGTTTTTTTGTCTACAATAAATTCTTTTCCTTCTGAATAAAATTCATTTACAAGTGAAATTACAATATGTTTTATTTCTTCCCAATTTATATCTTCTTTTTTGTTTACAGACAGGAAATCTAAACCTAAAAAAATACTTGTTACTCCATTTATTGAAAGAATATTCCTTATCAAGTTGTTATTAGTATTTTCTTTTTTTGTGATTTCCATAGATCCATTATTTGAAACTAGCTTACCTGGTATAAACTTAAGTGAATTTGGATTGGGTGTAGTTTGAGTTTGAACAAACATATATTATATATAATGATTAATTTAAAAAATTAAACTAATTAATAATATTCACTTAAAAACCTAATATTTGTTTAATTTTGTTAACTTTTTCAGACGCTACTTGATCTGCTTTTCTAGATCCATCTATTAATATGTCATCTAAATATTTTTCATCCTTTGTCAGTCTTTTTATTTCTTTAGAAATCGGATCAATTTTTTCAATTAACAATTGAGATAGCTCTTCTTTAAATTCAGAAAAATTTTTATTATTAAATTTACTAATACTTTGTTCCAAATTTTGGTTTGATAAGCTTGAATATATTCCAAGTAAATTTTCTGTTTCGGGTCTTTTTTCTAAATTATTTATTTCATTTGGCATGGGCATTGTGTCTGTTTTTGCTTTTTTGATTTTATTTATTATTTGATCTTTATCATCTGTAAGATTTATTCTACTTAGATCTGATGGATCTGATTTGCTCATTTTTTTTGTACCATCTTTAAGACTCATTATTCTTGAAAATTCTTTTTGGATTAGAGGTTCTGGAACTTTCAAAAAATTTTTTACCTCAAAATCACTATTAAATTTTTGGGCTATATCTCTGCACAACTCAAGATGTTGTTTTTGATCATCTCCAACCGGAACATGGGTGGCATCATATAACAAAATATCAGCAGCCATTAAAACTGGGTAAGCATAGAGCCCTACACTGGCTTTTTCTTTATCTTTCCCTGCCTTTTCTTTGAATTGAGTCATTCTATTTAACCATCCGATTCTAGATACGCAGCTTAAAATCCAAGCTACTTCAGAGTGTGCAGAAACCGACGATTGGTTGAAAATTATACTCTTATTTGGATCTATTCCACTGGCAATAAAAGTTGCTGTAGTTTCTCTAATATTTCTTTTTAATTGCTTTGGATCTTGTTTAATTGTGATTGCATGAAGATCTACTACACAAAATATGCAATCAGTTTCTCTTTGATCTTGTAATTCAACAAAATTTTTAATTGCGCCCAAGTAATTCCCAAGATGTAAATTGCCAGTTGGTTGAACTCCAGAAAAAATTTTTTTATACATTGATTTAATACTTTAGATTAATATCACTAATTTTAAAAGCCTTGATCAAAATTGAAATTAACAAATAAGAACTCAGTCCTAATAAAACTGATAGTATGATATAAAATGATTTAAAATTTTGTTCATAAGATAGATTATTTTCAAAAAAAACCATTAAATAATTAAAAATTATTCCCATAATAACAGCAGAAGTTACTATTCTCACGAATCTAACAAAAAATATCCTATTGAAGTGAAATAAATTTTCTTTTTTTAAAAATATAAATAACAAAATACAGTTAAACCAAGATGAGATAGTCGTAGCGATTGGAATTATTATAAATCCTATTTTTTGAAAAAAAAAGATACTAATAAAAATATTGACTAAAACTGAAACTAAAGAAATATAAAAAGGACTTTTAGTATTATGTCTTGCAAAAAAGAATGTTGAAAAAATTTTTATTAAAGAAAATGCTGGCAAACCAAATCCAAAAAATAATAATGCTTTTGCAGAATTTTTAACTGCTGTTTCGTCAAATGAACCATAGCCAAATAATGCTGAAATAATTTGTTCTGAAGCAATTAACAGCGCTATAGTTGCTGGTATGCTTAGAAATAAACTTAGCTCTAACGCTTTATTTTGTATTAACATTATTTTTTCTTTTTGCTTTTCTTGAATATGTTTTGATAATTGTGGCAAAATAACCGTTCCTATGGCAATGCCAGCAATAGCTAAATTAATTTGGTAAATTCTATCTGCATAATATAGATAAGAAACAGCACTTGTTTGAAATGATGCAATAATTGTACCAACTAAAATATTAATTTGAGTAACACCAGAAGAAAAAATACTAGGTAATAATTTTTTAAAAAAAGTTTTTACTTTTTCATTTATATCAATCTTAAATATTAATTTGGGTGAATAAAAATTTTTAACAAAAATATATAGAAAAAAAAATTGAACAAAACCAGCAATTGTTACCGCATAAGATAAGTAAAATACAAGCCTATCATTTAAAATTTTTCCAAAAATTAACACGCCAATTAGAAATACATTTAAGATGATTGGTGCTGCTGAAGCAATAGCAAATCTATTATGTGAATTTAAAATTGCTGAAAAAAAAGATGCCAAACTAATAAAAAACAAAAAAGGGAACGTTATTCTAGTCAAGCTTATTGCTAACTCCATTTTTTGATCATCTCCATCGAATCCAGGAGCTATTAAATAAACAAAAACTGGCATTAAAATTTCGATAACAATTGTTAAAAAAAATAAACCTATAATTAATAAATTAAAAATACTTGTGGCAAATTTATCTGATTGATCCTTTCCGTTTACAATTTCTGATGTATAGCTTGGTACAAACGCAGCATTAAAGCTACCTTCTGAAAAAAGCCTTCTAAATGTATTTGGAATTCTAAATGCTACAAAAAAAGTATCTGCCAATACTCCTGTTCCAAGAAATATTGCAATCAATATGTCTCTTAAATATCCTAGTATTCTACTAATTATAGTAAAAAAACTAAATGTGCCTGTTGACTTGATAAGGTTCATAAATAATATTAGTCTTAATGTTACGTCAATTGTATAACTAATTACCTAAAATGAAAAAAACAAAAATTGATCATTACACAGATAAAGAAGCTCTGGATTTTCATAATACTAATAAATCTGGCAAGATTGAGATAATTTCATCTAAACCAATGACTACAAAAAGAGACTTGGCGCTTGCCTATTCACCAGGTGTCGCTGCACCAGTTAGAGCTATAGCGGCAAATCCAGACGCAGCATATGATTACACAACTAAGGGCAACTTGGTTGCAGTGATAAGCAATGGATCTGCAATTCTTGGAATGGGTAACTTGGGAGCACTTGCTTCAAAACCAGTTATGGAAGGTAAGGCTGTTTTATTTAAAAGATTTGCAGATATTGATTCAATTGATTTAGAAATTGATTCATCAGACTCAAATGAAATCATTAATAGTATTAAAAATTTCGCATGTAGCTTTGGGGGAATAAACCTTGAGGATATTGCCGCGCCAGATTGTTTTATTATTGAAGAAAAATTGAAAGAACTCCTAGATATTCCAGTTTTTCATGATGATCAGCATGGAACAGCAATAATTACAACCGCCGCACTAATAAATGCCCTTGATATATCTGGAAAAGATATAAAAAAAATTAAAATAGTTGTGAATGGGGCTGGAGCATCAGCGATGGCTTGTACAAACTTATTTAAAAATACTGGTGTCCCTCAAAAAAACATAACTATGGTAGATAGAAAAGGAGTTATCTACAGAGGAAGAGATAATTTAAACCAATGGAAATCTTCTCATGCAATTGAAACAAAATTTAGAACTCTAGATGATGCAATAGAAGGTGCAGATGTATTTTTAGGATTGTCTGCCAAGGGTGCTCTGTCAAAAAACATGGTAAAAAAAATGGCATCTAATCCAATAATTTTTGCGTGCGCTAATCCAGATCCTGAAATAACACCTGAGGAAATTGAAGAAGTTCGTGATGACGCTATTATAGCCACTGGAAGATCCGATTATCCCAACCAAGTAAATAATCTAATTGGATTTCCCTATATATTTAGAGGGGCCTTAGACGTTAGAGCAAAAACAATTAACGAAGAAATGAAAGTGGCTGCTGCAAATGCCATAGCAGCACTAGCAAGAGAATATGTACCAGATGAAGTTGTTGCTGCAATGGGCGGCGAAAGACCTCATTATGGAAAAAATTATATAATTCCATCTACTTTTGATCCAAGACTAATTAGTGTCATTCCAACTGCAGTTGCGAAAGCAGCAATGGATAGTGGTGTTGCTAGAAAAAATATTGAAAATTTTGATAATTATAAAGAGCAACTTAAACAAAGATTGGATCCTTCTCTTACAATTATGCAAGGAATTAATAATCAAATCAAAAAATCTAAAAAGAGAATTGTGTTTGCAGATGGTGAAGATGAAAATACATTAAAAGCAGCCATCGCGTTTAAAAATAGTGGCTTAGGAACTCCAATATTGGTCGCTAAAAAAGAAACTATAAAACAAAGATTAAAAGAGATTGGCTATAATGAAGATCTCGATATTGAAATAACTAATTCTACAGATAAAGAAAAAAGAGAAAAATATGTAAATTTTTTATTTAAAAAAATGCAAAGAGAACAAGGTCTGCTAGAGAGAGATTGTGACAGAATGGTCAGAAATGATAGGGTAATTTGGGCATCATGTATGGTTTCATGCGGAGACGCTGATGGAGCAGTAACTGGAAATACAAGAAGGTATGGGGCATCTCTAGAAAAAATAATAAAAGTAGTAGAACCAAGACCTGGTGAAATAATGTTTGGTCTAAATATGATTGTAAACAAGGGTAAGACTGTTTTTGTAGGAGACACTAGTGTACATGAGTACCCTAGCTCAGAACAGCTTGCTGAGATTGCAATATCTTCGGCTAGAGTAGTTAGGCTTTTTGGATTTGATCCTAAAGTTGCTTTTGTTTCACATTCTACTTTTGGACAACCTTTAACAAGCAGAACCAAACATATAAAAAATGCAGTGGATATTTTAAAAGAGAAAGATGTGGATTTTAAATTTGACGGAGATATGCAACCAGATGTTGCCTTAAACGATCAATACAAGGAACTTTATCCATTTTCAGAAATAGTTGGTAATGCAAATATATTAATAATGCCTGGACAACATAGTGCCG
>MDTF01014516.1_pt1 | contig 18040 bp, 15 predicted proteins | sample 811191 | NCBI WGS metagenome assembly MDTF01 (sample SAMN05326649, study PRJNA326480) | marine metagenome | isolation source: seawater | place: Southern Ocean | collected 2011 | reverse complement strand
TAAATCACGTCCAATTCCTTTTCCCTGAAACTCCTCTCCCACAGCAAACAAACCAATTTGTCCTATTGCACCTTGCTTTTTCACCGTAATCATTCCCACAATTTCATCTTTGATTTTACGAACGATTATCTCATCTGCGTAACTTTTATTTACGGAATTAACCACCCATTGAGAATATAATTCCTTAAACTTAGCCTCCGCTATGTTTGGGTCAATGCAAAACCTAGAGTACTTACCACTTATGAATGCTAAATTAAAGAGTGTTGAAATAGGAGCCCGATCAGAATAAAATTCACTTCCCCCTTTGTAGGAAGTGTTCTCCAGGGTTCTTCCATAGGTGATCATTTTAGAGGATATTACGCTTTCAATATTTAAAATCTGATTAGAGAAAACGTATAATAATCTAAACGGAATTGGGTTTATTAAATCCTCAATATTCTTCAATTCTCCAGTTATCGTTACCTTACCAACCGAAAACCCAAAGAATGCGCTATCCCAATCCAGTTTTTCTAATTGATTTATTATCATTTTCAAAAATGAGATTTATTTTTTTGAATTAAAACAAACATACTGTTTCTTGAAATAAAAATTCAATCATAGGCCGACAATTTCTACCAAAATTCATAAAAACATTATATGTGAATATGAGCAAAATCTGAATCATAATTGATACATAAACCTAATATAAACAAGTCTCAAAATATATTTATCGAAACCTACGTTAAGTGAAATTAATACTTCAAAAAGCTTTGAATAGGGTGCATGAAAGAATTTATTTATCGAAATTCATAATCATTCACTTTTTGTTATTGGAGATTAAATTTCATTTACCTGTATTTCGCCGTACTTGACATGTTTTCTATAATATTTGATGATTTACTCCCGAGTATAATGAATAACGATATGTAGCTAGTAAAAAAATATTTGTATTCAGCCGTATCAAAATAAAACATAAATGGGATTAAAAAAAGAACTACACATGACCAAAAAAAATAGTTCCAATTTTCACCATACATATTTCTGAACTTAAAAAAAACTGAGATAAAGCTCAACAAAATCAAACCATAATAACAGAGCACGTTGCTTAGCTTCCATATTTTAATAATTAATGGAGATTCTCTAAAAGAAAGACCAGGCCAATCTGAGCTTATATTATATGTGAAAAAATTTCTAACTGAGAGAAAGGGTTTTATAACATAATAAAAAAATAAATTTTGCTGTATAAACTGATTCCGCAAAGAATCAGATAATACGATTATCCTTTTTTCTAAAATAAGATTTTCACTTTCTCTCGCGGAAAGAATATTACTTCGTAATTCCAACAAACTGCGAACAAAAGAGGAATCCTTAGCTGCTATTTCAGGTAAATATTGCACCGGAGAAACTTCACTTACGGGATAGAAAAAATTCATGTGAGCATTAGGGTAATAATGAATAGTTTCCCCACCCATAGAATGCATTAGTTTTCTAGCACGAAGCATTGACTGTTTATAATGTACATTCCCCTCATACGCATCTGCTTCATTCGATAGGGAACTTTGTAAAGGAATAAATTCCCTACAACAAATAAAGTTCCTAGAAATCCATGCTCCCTCAAAAATCATAAAAGGGATCAAGAAGATGAATACCGTTTTTAGCCTAGGTATCAATCCAGCGCCATTAATCCTAACTGACCAAAGCATATATAGCACAAAAACAATAAAGTATACCCCTAAAAATCCTCTAAGGAAAAAACACCAGGTTAAGAATAGGCCAGATACTAAAATATCTAAATTCGTTTTTCTTCGTTGTAAAAAGTAAAGTGAAAATACAAAAGAACTTACAGACAAACTTTCAGGGTTTAATTGAATATCCCAATGATTAAAAGGGCAACCTAGGACGTATACCACTATTAGAAGATAAAAGAACCAATCCTTAATCTTTGGAACCATTTTATAAATGATTTGAAAAAGGCAAACGATTGAAATTAAACTAAGCATAATTTGAAATATTCCCTGTACACCCAATGCAATAGGCTTATCAAAAAAAAACGTGAATATTACGTAGGGAAAGATCATCGCAGGCGTTCTGCCCGTATAGGGTTTGCTTCCATCACCAACGCCATAAGTGCCCATTTCAACCAAATTATCAATCGGAATGATATTTATTCCTTCATCATTTGAACTAGGAAATCCAAACAGAATTTCAGAATTATTCGCGTACTCTTGATAGAGTACATAAAATATTAGAATTACAACTGCTTTTAGGAGAAATGAAAAAATTATAAATTTTCTTGGCATTAAATTTAATTTACTTGCAGATGAATAAAACTTTCCTAAATAACTTTTAAAAACAAAAACCGTAAGCCCCGAATATTAAATGGAAACAAGGAACATAAGCCACTATATAAGCGCAGGATAAGTACAGATTTTTCTGCAGTTAGCCTTACATCATTGGACAATTTGTAATACTGTTCTTTAGTTATTTTGTTAGATATTCTGCCAATATTAATTTCATAGAGCGCATTAAGCAAGGTTTTATGCAATTGCCTTTTCATATTGGTTGACTCTAATCTCATATTAATTTCTTGGAAATATAGAATTACAGAATTCGCATAATTTCTGTAAAATTCAATCTTGGTATCCGTTTTCCGAGTTTCATCAACCCTATAAAAACAGTCTGGATTACCAGCTAAAGTTTCAAAGACAGGCTTATCCAACAGCATTATTGTATGAAAGTAAACATCTTGCAAACGACTATATTTATCACTGTAGCGATAATTATTTTCTTTTAAAAAACTTGTTTTAAAAATTGGTTGGCATATTGCCCATGGCAATTCATGGCATAAAAACTTTTCTAAGGCTTTTTCTTTCACTGGATTCCAACTGTATGTTAGGTCACCAACCTTTTTGAGAAAGGAACCCATTGGAAAAACAGCAAAATCTAACTGTTTGTTGTTTTCTATAATCTCAACCCTTCTCTCCAAACACTTAGGCGACAAAACGTCATCCGAATCTAAAAACATAATGAATTCTCCTATAGCCTTATCAATTCCAATATTCCTACATACTGAACCACCGTTTACCTGTTTTTCTCGATATACAGCTTTAATTCTTTTATCCTTTAAAGCGAAATTTGCTATAATACCTCTGGAATCATCAGTACTTCCGTCATCAACCAGAATAATTTCCCAATCAGCGTAGGTTTGGCTTAAAACTGAATTTAAGGTTTCATTCAGAAAACTGGCTTTATTATAATTGGGCATTATTATCGAAACCATTGAAGTAGTTCTTGTGTTCTATTTTCCAGATTATGCAGCTCAATATTCGTAAAACTAAAAGAATTAGATGGATCTTTTGCCTCTTTAATAAAGCTTATAAATTCAGAAGGACTATTAATTCCCCTTCCCCACTTTTCACGTTCTAATAATTCCAAAGTTTTACCTCCATTACTAAAGACACCAAATGGCTTATGATAAGGTAAGAACTCAAATATTTTAGACGTTGGATAATTTTTATTTTGGTCATTATATAGCAACAGCAGGCCAGCACATTCTTTTACTTTATTAAAGATTTCCTTACCTATAGGTTTGTAAAATTTTACATTTTCGTTTGGTTCAAACAAAGACTGATAATGTATTTCTGGTGTGTAAAATTCAAAACGACATTTCCGATATATTTCAGGATTCATTAATTTAAGTTCTTCCAACGATTTTTTTAAGTTCAATAAATGAGCTTTTACTCCTTGATACAAAGTTCCTCCATAAATAAAAAGTAGAATATCAGAATTGGGTTTCACTTGGTTTGGTTGAATATCCATTGGATCAAAGCTATGCATGAGATAGTGAAACTTATGCAACAGGTTTGGTTGATTACAAAGAGCAACAAATTCAGCGGTCATATTTTCGTTTGGGGACAAAATAATATCTGCATTTTCACAAACCAGTTTATATTTTAATTTTTCAGTGCTCTCTCTCCTTTCAGATAAGTTCGACATTCCATAATTTTTTGCTCCCAGCCAAGGATCTCTGAAATCTACGATTAAATTAAAATCGAGTGGAGACTCTTTAAGCAACGACATATAATATGTCAAGTTAAACGGTGCTCCCGAAACAATAACGTTGTTAAAACCAGCCTTAATGAGTTCTTGTGCTTTTTCAACAAGTTGATTTTTCCAAAAAACCGTTAAGTCAAATGAAGTTCCAGAATTGAGCTGTTTAAGCACTAGCAAAGCCAATCTATATTTTAGACTTGAAAAAGTACCTTTAAGCGGTTTCCTTATCCAACGTGGGTAATTTCTATTCAAATAATGTACCCGAATAGATTCATGAATTATATCTTCCGTCCAAGGTGAAGCTTCATTGGCATGTGGTTGACAAGCAATAACATTCACTTCAAACCCCAATCTAGCAAGTTCTTTAGCATGCTTCGCCCAACGACGTCCTCCGATTCCTTCATTTGGAGGAAATCCATAATTGATAATGAGTACTTTACGCTTCAATTATATGTAAGTTCAATTATTTTTAATTACGCACTCTATGAAGAAAAAAACGTTCTCCAGACTTGAATTCTAAAAAAGCTGGATCATATCCAGGCATACTTGTGGCTCTTATGTGCTTATGAATTTTCTCCGGAGACCACTCCGGGTTAATTCGTTTGATATCGTTTATTTCTACTCTGCGATGTTTACTAGTGCCTCTCGTATTTATCAAAAAATCTTGAGGCACAGGAATAAGTTCACCTTGAATTAATTTAACTAGATTATTTTTAAATAATTCAATAGAAGCATTGTGAGTCAATTTATATAGCTCATCGATCCAAATTTTAGAAGAAATAGGAAATCTCATTTCTGCCAAAATCGAACCACTATCTACCCCTAAATCCAGTATATGAAGAGTTGTTCCAAATTCTTTTTTTTCGTCAAGTATGGCAAATGAAAACTGGTTGCATCCCCTATATTCTGGCAAAGGGGCCATATGGAGGTTTACCGCCATAATCTTAGCCTTTTCAATATGTCGTTTACGAAGGATCTTATTATACTGAACACTTATAATGTAATCAATGTCTAATTCTAATAATTTTTCTAAATCGTGATAAACAGGCAATTCATTATCTCTACATATTTCCTCTAAGGCTCCTTTGTTGCCGATTACAGAAGCTCCGTTTGGGAAAACACCTTCCACTTTTAAGTTTAAATTTATACTCTTATCTAAAAGTATCTTCAAACACTCGACACCAATATCTTTCCCGCCTAAAAAAGCAATTTTTATCATTTGGCGGAGTAAATTTTATCAATAATTTCAACTGTTTTAAGGCCTTCAAAACCGTTTGTTGCTATGACCCCTCCATTCGAAAGAACATCGACAACGTTTTCATAAACCTTATCATGATTACTCATACTACCTTGATATTGCCCATAATTATTTGCGGGATTACCTTGCGGTAAATCCTTTACCTCATAACCTTCAATATGCTGATATTCCAGCTCATTGAGATATTGCCCTCCAATTTTAACACTTCCTTTACTTCCAAAAATGGTTAGCGAACCTTCCATGTTTTTGCCGTGTGCATTAATCGTAAAATTCATCGTGCCTATTGTGCCGTTGTAAAATTTACAAATTGCTGCAGTTGTATCCTCAAATTCAATGTCTGTTCGCTTTGACTGATTTGATGAAAATGCATTTACCGTTTTTACATCTCCAATCATCCAATACAATAAATCGATAAAGTGACTAAATTGGGTATACAATATTCCTCCGTCAAGATTTTTAGTCCCTTTCCATGTATTCTTATAATAACCTTCGTTTCTGTTCCAGAAACAATTCAATTGAACAGAATATATGTCCCCAAGTATTTTTTCTTCCAAGAGTCTTTTTACCTCAGCAACTGGCGGATTGTATCGGTTTTGTTTCACAATAAATAATCGCCGATTCGCTTTTTCAGCTTCTTTTATCATTTCACCGCAATCGTAAACAGAAAGAGCCATAGGCTTTTCACACAAAACATGATAACCAGCACGCAAAGCCATAATGGTTTGAACTGCGTGTAATCCGTTAGGTGTGCAAATTGCTACAACGTCGGCGTGTATTTTAGCATCCAACATTACTTCCAAATCAATATACGATTCAGCGTTGAATTTTTCAGCAAAATCGTACGATTTACTAATTTCCTTATCACATACCGCAGTTAGTTTTCCGAAATTACTAATATGCTCAGCATGTCTTTTGCCAATTCTTCCGCAGCCTACTAAAATAAATTTTATATTTTCCAAAACTCTTACTTTACTGTTCTTACTAATTTATTCCATAAAGGCTTAGAAAAATAATGTGCTATATCAGCTTTAACATTACTCTGATCCAATAATAGTGTTTCTAAACTAACTATTTCAGTTGTTAAACCTTCAACAACCAATTCGCTCACATAATCAATTGAATGAGGTGTCACAATTGAGTAACTTTTGACTCCATATTTTAAAGCATCATATATCGTTGTTGAATAGCTAGTAATATTGCCTTTTACAATACCGAATAAAGAACTCAATGACGCATTTTCAGGAGTAAATAGAATATTATCAAATTCATGTAAAACTTGATAATCTTGAAGTTTTTCGTTTGGGTGAAGCTTAAATAAAAAACCAATTGTTTGAAAAATATCACCTTCTTCTTGAGACCATTTTTCAATAGCACTTATGAAATCTTTATGCATTTTAGTTTGAGAGGTAATTAAATAAAGGTTTTTATAGCTTTTAATAAATTCCCTTTCTTTAAGGGTCCAATTTAGCTCATCATTTGAAATAACTGGATAAAATCCAAAAACCGAGATCTGCTCTTTAGAATATTCGAAACCTTTCAGTAATTTTTGCTTCCAATATTCCCCGAAAACCCATATTTCATTGCAAAACAAGGTATCTTTATTAGTTTTTTTAATTACTTCTGGTAAACAATAAAAAATATCCATCTCTGAAATTATTCCATGTTGCAATTCTATCGTTTTAATTCCTAACGAATGAGCAGCAGCAATAAAACCTTCATTGTGGTAATGACATATTACAAAAGCTGTTTTAGTTCTAGTCTTTACTAATTCGTTAAACCACTTCTTGAACTCCATATAGAATAACTCAACTGCGAACCTTACGTTTTTAAAATCATCAGGAGTAAAATGGTTTTCTAAGGATTTTAGTAGATTAATACAATCTGTTTTAACACGTTCAGTCTCTTTTGTATCATTAGAATATCTCTTGTAATTAATATCTATGCCGTCATGGAATAGTACACCATGTCTAATGCGCTTATATATTGAAATTGATTTTTCTTTTGACCTGAGGAATGATTCAAAATTATCACTATAGAATGATACCTCTTTACCATTTTTTTTAACTTCTCTTAAATTATCAAGAAATATATATTTACTATTCACACAGTTTTCTGCTTTTTTAAGAGTTACAAACTTTAAATAATTATACAAGCGTGTATACCACTTAAATTGCCTATAAACTATTACACCTTGATGGTTGTAATTGACTTTTAGACCGTCAAGAATTACTTTAATCAAATTATACTGCCCGCAATCAAACAGTCTAATATCTGGGAACCTTAAATAAAACTCCTTTTTAAAGTTACTAAACGATTGGTTTTCTGAAAGCGAAAGTGATTTCATCGTATAGTAATCATTTTTTTTGAGAGTAGTAATTTAATTTCTTCTGTATATTCTAAAATAGATTCATTTCTCAGCTCTGCAATTTCTAACAAACTATGTTTACCATCTGAATAGGTAAGTAAATGCATTCTACGATGTATTAAAGTCCTATTTTCCTCAGGGTTAAATGAACTAGGATATAATCCCCTTTTCCCAAGTTGAGGTTCACACTCTTGAATATGACAGAAAGGTTTAGAATTAACTTCAAATGCATTACATACATTGTAAACTATATTTACCGTATTTGAGAGAGCTTTGAAGTCTATGAATTCCTTATTATCCAGTGAGGTATGGTATTCTCTATATTCTTGGTACGGTGTTCTCATAAAAGAACCTACAGGAAGGTTGAAACCCGGGCTGCAATACTGACGTTCATCACTGCCACCAACACTAAATCCCCTGACTGAATGTTCTTGTGATTCATAAGTCAAAATATGCTCTGCGATTACATTTACTTCATCATGTCTATTTTTAGATCGTTTGAAGTTTAATTTACCGCCATCTCCGCAGCAGGTTAAAACATACCCAGCTTTCATATGCCTTTTTAAGTGCTCACCTCGTTTGTTTAAAAAGCAAATAACACCAATTGTTTCAGGAGCCACTACAAAACGGTAACTGTATTTTCTTTCTTTTAATTGAGCTAATTTTTTATATAAAAAAGCAGTGGCTAAGGGACCTGAAAGTTCATTATTGGCCATACTAGGATGACATAAATAAGAAGAAATTAATATTTCTTTATTAGAACTACCAGGTAGTAATACTTCACCATAAGTAAGACTTCCCGCTTTTAAACTAGAGTTTATTATCACCTGATATTTACCTGTTTTAGGCAGTGTCAAATAATCTTCATAACTCATACAAAAGCCCCATGTTTCTTTATAATAAGTCGTTAGATAAGGAATTGCATTTGGCTGCTCCTTAAGGTAATGCAAATGGGGTTTTAACTCTTCCCATTCAATTTCTGTATTTTGTGGAATACTATAATTTACTAAGTGTAGGTTGTTTACTGAGAAATCGGCAATTTTCCTACCATCAGGCGCTATTAAATAAGCACTATTAATGTTCCACTCTTTGGGAACTTCCCAATCGAAAACACGATCTCCAGTTGCAATTTCATGTAATTCCAGAGGAATAACGTCTTGCAATATCTTAAACGAATCCCTTAGACCAGCGCCCGTAATACTGCGGCAAATCGGCCATAGTCTATCAAAATATTCTTCTAGTTCTTTTTCCAAACTAAGGTTTCCTTCCGATTATTACGATTTCCTCGCTCAAGTGAGGCCAGAAATTTGAAAGCAATGTTGACTTCCATTCCGTAATATTATTTCTATGTTTTAAACTAATTATTTCAAATCCTTCCGATTCAAACATTTTCTTAAGTTCGAAGTCTCTGTATTCTTTAACATGCTCCCAGGAGTCCCAAATCATATATCTACCACTTGGATTACAAAAAGTTCTATACTCTTCTCCCATATCCACGAACTTATGAACTTCACCAGTTAAAGCTTTCCCCTTTGCTAATTCAATTAAATTCATTAACGAACCTCCATTGACCGTAGATAAATAAAAATATCCACCACTTTTGAGTTTTTTAAAAACCTGCTCTAATAATAACTGAGGGGGAAACCTAAAATGTGCAATAGCATGAATTAAAGAAAAGCAATCAATATTTTCATGAATAGTTTCATTAAAAACAGTTGTGAAAAAGTCTCCTTTGTATGCGGTTATATTGTTCTCTGGTGCCCAACTAGTCCTAGTCTCAAAATCCCAAGGAGCTTCCAAAACAGACACGTTCTTTCCTGCTTTTTTAAGTTCAATTGCAGTTTCCCCTCGCCCTGGGCCAAGATCACAATATGAATTTACCTTCAAACTTAATAAGTCTTCAAGTGTATTTTTATATCGAATTATTTCTGATGTACGCATACTAGTTTATCTTAACATATTCCACTTAATCACTGTATCTTCCTCAATTCGTTCGTTAGCAATTCTATCTATCACTTGACCTAGCTCTGCAGGACTGACTCCATGAGCAGGTCGTTTCCAAGTTAGGTCTTCAGATTTTATAATATCCCCTTTTTCAATAGTATTATTGGCCACCAAACTTCTTCTAGCATTTTTTCGAGCTGATTCTTCTTCAGGCAAGGCCACTATTCTAAATCCTCCTAAAAGTTCTTGAACATTATCCCATTTAGTCCAAAACAACTTAAGATCTTCTTTATCCATCGCATGATAATGATCATTTCCTGGAAGTGTTTTATCGTGGGTAAAATGTTTTTCAATAATTGTAGCTCCTAACAATGCAGCAATCTTTACCACTTCCATTTCTTGAGGAAGCGTATGATCGGAGTAACCAGGTATAGCATTGGGAAACTTATTAATCAAATCCCAAATCATGCCCAAATGAGCATTCGGATTTGGTGTAGGATAATTAAGGACACAATGCATCAAACAATAGGGATTACCATTCTTTTCTATTATATCCACAGCTCTTTGAACTTCCCACAAATGACTGGCGCCAGTACTTAAAATAATAGGTTTTCCAAATTTACATTGGTACTCAATAAAAGGCAAATTTGTTATATCGGATGAACTGATTTTAAAAACATCCATTAAATCATTTAAAAAATCTACCGATTGTACATCGAATGCGGTACTCATAAATTCAATGCCAACTTGATCACAATACTTTTTTAAAGTTTCATATTCAGACTTCCAGAACTTATCGTATTTTTTAAATAATTCGAATTGACTTCTTGTAGGCTCTTTTTCTATATCCCAATAATAAGGACTATCCTTGGAAGCAATGGTCTCTGCTTTATACGTCTGAAATTTAATCGCATCTGCTCCACCTTCTTTCGCCTCATCAATTAATCGCTTGGCTAAATCCATGGAACCTTCATGGTTTACACCGGCTTCTGCAATGATGAACGGTTTTGTAATAGTACCAGAATTAAAGTCTTTTATATAATCTGAAAATCTCATATTCTTATTTTATTTACCAAACAGACCAGCCACCTTCCACTAACATATTTGAGCCGGTTACATAGCTCGAAGCATCAGAAAGAAGATAAATTACTGCTGGTGCTACTTCATGATTGTAACTTAGTCTTTGCATGGGGGAAAACTTCGCAAAATTCTTCTCAAAAGAATCTTCATGATTGTTCCATACTCCATGCGGAGTTACCATATTAACATGTACCTTCAACTCTGCCCAGTAAGAAGCTAAATACCTCGATAGTGCATCTATTCCTCCTTTGCTTGCTGAATAGGCAGCAGGACAGCCTAACGATGTGCCTTTGTATAAATTTTGATTAGGAGCAACAACAGAATAAGTAGAAGGGAAGTTCACAACTTTTCCACCGCCATTTCTGGCCATCCACGAGCCTAAAACCTGACACATTAGAAACGTTCCCTTTAAGTTAACCTCGACAACTTTGTCCCAGTTTTCTTCCGAAACATCTTCAAAAAGTTCAAAAATCAAATGACTTTTATTTTGATGCGCATTCACTAAGCCATGAAATTGACCATAGGTTTCCAGAATCTTTTCTTTTAATTGAATTACCGATTTTTTATCCGCTACATTAACTTCAATTCCTTCACACTCAACACCATTTCGTTCCGTTAGTTCTTGCGCAAATTGCGATGCGTTTTTCTGATCAATATCGGCTACGACCACTTTCCCTCCAAACTGAGCTATAGCTTCGCAGAGTGCTCTTCCCACTACACCACAAGCTCCTGTGACTATAATTACTTTACCTTCTAAGGAAAATTTTTCTTTAAAGTCTATTCTTGTCGGATCTGTTGTTCTTAATGTCATTTCCTAATTATATTTTCTAAATACCGGTTTTATTTCCGGACCCACTAAATAATTTTCATACCCATCTTCAAGCGCTTTTTTAAAAACGTCACAGCTTTCATCAAATGCTGACAGAATATAATCTACATCCTGTTTGGTATGCGAATAGCAAGGTGAGAATATTCCTTGATACAAAACACCTCGCTTTATCATTTCTTGCATAAACAAGGTTCTATAAAACATATCGGGTTGTTTATTCTTGTTTTTCACTAATAGTCCTACACTCCAATTGAAGCCTACAATATTAAGATAATCGCCCAAACCTTTGCTAGACAATATAGCATTTACTCCCGAAATAAAACGATCGCCTAAGCCTTGATTGTGCAAGATAACAGGTTCTTTTTCGAAAACCTCAATCGTTGCTAAACCTGCAGCAATAGCATGGGTTTCGCCACCATGAGTAGTACTTACTAAAAAGAGCTTAGCTTCCCCTTTCCGTTGAATTCCTCCTAAATCCATTATCTCCTTTTTCCCAGTTAAAGCACAAAAAGAAAATCCATTAGCGATTCCTTTCCCCCAAGTTGCCATATCTGGTTGCGCATTAAATTTTTTGATTGAACCGGGAAAGTCTGTTTTAAAACCTGTGATCATCTCATCCATAATCCATAGAGTTCCATATTTGTGAGCAATATCAATAGCTTTTTCATAAAAATCATCAGCAAGATGATTCCATTTTTCAGGTTCCGAAATTATACAGGCAATTTGATTTGGATATTTTGTAAACAGCTCCTCAAGTGCTTCCAAAGAATCTGATTGATAGGTAACTGTCATTCTTTTCACACCATCAGGCACGCCGAAATCGCAATCCGTAGAACCAATGAACCAATCATCATAACTATAAAAGGGATGATCAAAAGGCCTGGCAACGATATTTCTACCTGTATATGCTCTAGCTAGTTTAACAGCTGCAGTAGTCGCTACTGATCCATTTTTTGCAAATTTTATTCTGTCATGTTGTGGAACCAAAGACAAGAATTTATCAGCCATTTCACGTTCTATTGAAGCTGGCCTTGTGAAGTTTACGCCTTTGTCAAGCTCCTGCTTTACTCGCTCAATTACCGGCTCATATGCATGGCCTAAGGAGATTGAAGTTAAACCCATGGTTGTATCAATAAACTCATTTCCATCTAAATCCCAACAATGAGAACCTTTTCCGTGTGTTATAGCTGCCGGTGAAAGAACCGGAAACTGGTCATCCCCTTTCGAATAAGTATGAGCTCCGCCTGGAATAAGATTATGAATAACCCTTCGATACTCATCGGAAAGCTTAAAATTATCTATGTACTTCATACTAGTGTATTACTTTTTTTGTTCTTCAATTGACTTGTGATAGCCAGCGTTAATAATACTATCTTTATTAATAGCTAAAATTTCAGGTTTGATATTCAACAGATTTAAGACATCATCTATTCCAAAGTTTGGATTTACAGGCAACAAGGCTTTGTATATGGTTCTTACTGCTTCTAGGTCTTCTGACGTATCAACAGAGAGCTTGAATTGGTATTCTTTTCTGTATTTTTTCCAACCACATTTGTATTGCGTAGGATTTTTCATGTACGGACACACATGCTCTCTATCTGAAGGCAAGGTAGCTTCGCGCCATGTTTTCTCCAACAACCAATACCGGAATACCTCTACATCAAAACCATCTTCAAGAAAGTCAGGTTCATAATTTGAATTTGAAAAATAATCATAATCCCCTTGTTCGAATTGATTTAGAACAAAGTCCATCACATCAGAATGATGCAATGGGTTGTCCGCGCACACTCTGATGATTGTATCATTTGCCGAAGATTGAACAGATTGGGCCGCGCGATAATAACGATCAAGCACATCGTTTTCCGACCCTCTGTAACACATAACATTCAGATTTCTAGCAAAATCTTCAATGGGCGTATCAATCTCTTTGTTACTAGTTGCAATAATAATTTGATCGACAATATCAGAGTTGCCTAATCGCTCTACTATTCTTTGCAACAAGGGCTTTCCTTCTATAGGCAGCAACACCTTACCTTGCAATCGAGTTGACCCAAGGCGAGCTTGAATAATCAATAATCGCATTACTTAAATTTTGCCATTAAAATCTTATTCCAAAATTGACCGTCTTTAAACACATGCCGATGCTGTGTTCCTTCAACTTCAAAGCCTAAATCTTCGTATAGCTTAATGGCCTTAGCGTTGTTATCAAAAACAGCCAGCCATAATTTCTCTAAATTGAGTTTATTAAAGGCGTAATCAGTAACCACAGTACAAGCATCTTTTCCAATACCCTTTCCCCAATAGTTTTTATCACCAATCATAATACCTAATTCACATGTTCTTGCAAACCAATCAAAACTACCGAGTTTGATATTACCGACATGCAAATCGCTTTCTTTTAAGCAAATCGCAAACATTACAGCTGAACTATTTGACACTCCTCCAATATAGCTCCTTAGCCCCTCTAAAGTAGTAGGGAAATAGCCACTAATTAACCCCGAAGTAACTTCCAAATCATTCATCCAGCCCACGTAATCAGGGGTGGCGTCATCAGTGACTATTGGTCTAAGGTATATCTGGGTTCCTTCTAAAAACTTCATGAGTGCTTTTCTTTTAACTTTTTATCAAAATGATCCATTTCAACTTTATTTTTAGTTAGGTTTGATTCATGCATTCTGTAACGATAAAGTGGCAATGGTATATTAAATATTTGAAATTTTTTTAGAAATCTGTGTCTTAAATCCTCTTCCTCTCTTGCGCGAAAACTTTCATCATAAAGTCCTATGTCGAATAAGTAATCCTTACGAAACATTATTCCACATGCAATCGGCTCTTCTTCCGCACTAACTTGATTGATATGATTTCCTTTATCATCCACCAAATGATAATTTGTTGAGACGGCATCAATATTGCTGTTTTGCTCTAAAAACAATTGTTGAACGAATAATAGATCCAAATGCAAATAATCATCTGCGTCAAGGAATACGACAAATTGACCTCTAGCCTTTTTAATTCCAAAATTCCTAGCCCCTGCTAAACCTATGTTCTTTGATAAATTAAATACCCGGATTAAACCAGTATAATTCTCAAGGATCTCCTGAGTTTTATCAGTGCTAGCATCATTTATTACTATTACTTCTAGTTGATTTTTTCCAATTCGTTGCTCAAGACCACTGCGAATTGCACGTTCAATATATTTATCGTAATTGTACGCAGTTACTATTAGGGATATCATAGGACAAAATTATTTAATATCTTCATAAGACAATTTTTCAATCAACTCCCCATCAACCAGTCTGTATATAAAATCGCAATACTTTAACGAAGTGTGACGATGTGCAACTACAATAATTGTCTTACCTAAGTTCTTTAAATTTCTTATTTCTTCAGTAATTTGTTTCTCAGTTTCGGCATCTAGGGCACTCGTAGCTTCGTCGAAAACTAACAACGAACAATCACTGTACAACGCTCTTGCAATTGCAATTCTTTGTCGCTGTCCTCCGGATAGATTGCTACCATTCTCTTCAAGTAAAGTATAGATTCCGTTTTCTAACGACTCGCAGTATTCGAGTAGGTTTGCACCTGCTAGAGCTTCCTGCACCTTAGTAACATCTATCATTTCCAACTCTTCTCCCAATGCAATGTTTTCCATTATAGTTAAATCGAATACGTAAACATTCTGACGTACATACCCCAAATTTGAAAACCACGATTTAGACATTTGTTTATGAACGTTGATTCCATCAATATCCATAGTTCCTGAGGTTGGCTTATAAAACCCAAGAATAATATTTACCAAAGTTGTTTTACCACCTCCGGACGATCCAATTAACCCTATAACATCGCCTGAACTAATCTTCAAGTTTATATTAGTTAGCGCATTATTTGAACTATTTGCGTATGCATACGATAAATTATCTATCGATATAACTGAATCCGGTTTTAGAAAATTAGTTTCTTGATCCAAATGATCAACAAGCTCAACTGGACTTTCAACGTGACTTAAATCTTGATAAACTTCAAATACATAATTGAATGATTTTAACGACGAAAGAGCATTTATTAACTTATTTGAAGTTGGAATCAGACGATACGCAGCAGCAGCAAAAAAGGATAAGGTCATTAGCAGCTCCTTAGTATCGGTTTGCGCATAGATCAAATAAACTGAGATTGCAAATAATGACAGCACCGCTAAAAACTCCATTACTTTATTAGGTGCAACAGTAAAAACTTGTTGAAAAGCGGAATATTTTCCGACTCTATAAAAACTCTTTAAATATTTCTCTTGAAAAAAGATTTTGGCATTACCAAGAATTACTTCTTCAAATCCATGAATTAAACGAGACAAAAAATTGTTAACATCAACATAGATTTCACTCCTTTGCTTATTGACATGTGCCATATACTGTTTAGAGAAGTAGTAGAAGATTAAATAGGCTGGTAAAAAAGCCAGAATTGAAATGAAAAGAACAATTGGATTGACCAAAAAAATGCTTAATGAAATTATCAAAATTATTATTCCCTCAGAAAAAATATTCATGACTGATTGGACAATTTGCTGGGAATACTCCATTGGTATCGATGTTAAATTCCTCAATATCAAATAGCTATTTTTTGTTTTGAAAAAATCTAGACCTCTATTATAATATTCCTTGAGTAACTTTTCAGAAAGTCCTACCGCAACGTTGTAATTAAATCTTTGCTGCAAAAAAGTTAAAACTAAAGAAACAATATTTTTCAGTAGAAATAAAGACGAAACACTAATTATGGAGAATAATATCAAACTTTTCCGAGAGGTAATACCAACATCAACAATAAAAATTTGAATATCAGGGAATTCCGATAAAGATTCAGGTTCAAAAATTATAGCAAATACAGGAATTATAGCTGTTAATCCTATCAAATCCAATCCAGCCGAAACTAAAGCAAGCAGTATTAATAAAACAGCATGCATATTTTGCGTTCGGCTAAACAATGAGAACACGTAAACAATTCCGTTGGTTAATTTCATAATTTACTCTGCATCATTTCCATAGCCTGAATGCCCATAGCCATAGCCATAGCCATAGCCATATCCATATCCATAGCCATAGCCGTAGCCGTAGCCGTAGGAGTATTGACCAATGTATCGTCCAAAAGGATCATTTTTAATATTGTTTAAAACAATACCTACTTTTTTGATTTCATTTTTACTAATTACCTCTTCTAAAACGTTGACTGTGCGCGGATAAGCGTTATCCGTATTCAACACAAACACCAGCATATCCGCTTGTTTAGACAACATAATGGCATCAGATATCATTAGAACAGGAGGCGTGTCCAATATAACAAACTCGTATTGTTTTTTCAATTCCTTAATTAAAACCTCAACCTCATTACTCATAATTAACTCAGAGGGATTCGGTGGAATAGGGCCCGATGTCAAAATGGAAAGGTGCTCATTCACATGATTTTTTACTATGGCATCTTTCAGTATCGTTTTTCCAGTTATGATTGTAGATACCCCTCTTTTTTTATCCACCGAAAACGCCTTATTTACACGCGGTTTATGCAAATCAAAATCCACAATAATAGTTTTCTTTCCAGCAGCTGCTAAAATACCTGCTATATTCGCGGAGGTAAACGTCTTTCCCTCACCGGGGTAAAGCGAAGAAACTAAAATCGTCTTTCCTATTTCATCAGAGCTGTTTGTAAAGAAAAAACCTAAATTAGTTCTAATTGTTCGAAAAGACTCCGCTAAAGCACTTTTTGGGGCATCTGTAATTTTAAGGTATTCTTTAGAGGGTTGCCCTCCTCTCACACCACCAATAACAGGTATCTTTGTTAAACTTGATAATTCAGGTACAGAGACCAACTTAAAAAACAAATAAGATCGAATAAACCCAATTGCAATTGCTAAGGCTAAACCGATTAAGGTTGGGATCATTTTGAGCCGCTGTTTATTAGGAGCAACAATACCTACCGATCTTGGATTTTCTATTACTCTAGTCTGCGAAACAATCCCCGCCTGAGCTATAATTGTTTCTGCTTTTCGTTGTAACAGAAAATTCAACAACTCTTCATTCACTTTTAATTTACGTTCAATATTCAAAAGTTCCCTTTGATTCTTTGGCAGGTTTCTTAAACTATTTCTTTTTTCAACAAGTTCAGCATTTAATAGCTTCAATTTATCCTCAGCAGAACTCTTTATATTCCTCAAATAGGTTAATAAATCCGAACGCACTTGAATTATTTCACTATCCTTAATAACAACCATATTGTTGCTATTTGTTGCGCTATTTAATAAGTTTTTTTTCTCAATTTGTAATTCGTAAATACTATTCACAGACATCAACACAAATGGATCTTTTAAATAAACAGTACTTGGTGGCAGAAAAGATTTTTCGGTATAATTATCCTTAGATATGTACAGTTCTAAATCGTTAATGGAACGTAAATTCAATTCTAAGCTTTTAACATCTATTTCCAGTTCTGCAAATTGCGCAAAAGACTGAATCTCTTCCCGTTTAATATCCAGTATGGAAACACTGTC
>MDTF01002793.1_pt1 | contig 18047 bp, 18 predicted proteins | sample 811191 | NCBI WGS metagenome assembly MDTF01 (sample SAMN05326649, study PRJNA326480) | marine metagenome | isolation source: seawater | place: Southern Ocean | collected 2011 | reverse complement strand
TTTGTAGTACCTGCAACTTCAGGTGAGCTTACTGTAACAGGTAATGCTAAAGCTACTTACAATATCATCAAAGGCGGAGATCAAGGTTCTGCTGGATCTGGTTTATCTAAAGGTATGGGTGTTGCGAACGAAATTTCATTTGGTGCTAACGGTGAGTTAGACAACGGATGGACATGGAATTACGGTGTTGACTTCGATCCAAGTGATGGTGCAACAGCAGCTTCAGATGGAAACGCAAACGGTGTTGACGACTCTAAACTAACAGTTACAACAGGCTACGGTACAATAGGTATGTTTATAACTGAAGGTGGATTAAGAGTAGAGAACAAAGGTTCACAATCAGTATACGCAAGACCAACTGATATTGGTTTCACTACAGGTATTAACTCAACGGCTGACATTGATGGATACAGCAACATGCAGTATCATACACCAGCAGGTTTATTACCTTTCGAAACTAGCTTTAAATTTGGTTACTCTTCAGGTGCAGAAAACCAAATTAATTCATCAAACGCAACTGGTGAAGCTAATGACGAAGCATTTGGTGGAACTCCGAGATCAGTAGAACAGTATCAAATAACAACTTCTCCAATAGATGGCCTTAAGCTTTATGCTGACTATTTTAAAGAAAATGAACCAAATTTTGTTACTGCGTTAGATACAGTAATGGTGCAAGAAATGGAATCAGGTGGTGTAGCAGCAACGTATACGTTGGGTGCAGCATCAGTTGGTATTTCAAGATCTTTAGAAGCTCCGACTATCTCTAGAACAACTATAGGTACAGCTGTTTCAGATGTGCGAGAAATGGAACAAAATAAAGTTTCAGTTTCTTACAATGTAAATGACAATACTTCTGTCTCTTACGAACAAGAAAAAGGTAAAAGAGAATTAGTAGGTAATAGTGCAACAAATGACTACACAGGTATGTCAGCGCAATTAGCTCATACTATGGGTGGAATGACATTAGCTGTTGTTTACTCAGAGCATGAAAATGTTGGTTACAGATTAAATAACGATGTTGATCAAGTATTATTCGCTGCAACTATGGCGTTTTAATAATCCCAACTTAAAATTAAAAAAGCCGGTTAGAAATAGCCGGCTTTTTTTTTATCTCAGATAATAAGCCGAAACCATTTGTATTTACTATATTTAATTTAAGGATGTTGGAACTATTAATTCCACCTAAAGGAACAAGGTTGTGTAAATAATTTTTTCTAATAAGATTAAATTTAATAATACCTAAATAGCTTTTTTTGTTTTTATAAGATGTACGAAACAAACGGGATAAAATAATATCACTACAGCCTTGTTTAATTTTTTCATTAATTTCTTTAAAATTATGAGCGGAACCAACTATATTCTTGTTATAATTTAGATAAATTTTTTTATTATACGACGATATATAAAGACCATCCGCTTTACAATAATTAGCCAATTTTAGGTTATTAGCGACATAAAATTTAAAACCCTTCAATGCACACATGTTCCTAAATTTATATAAATTAGCATAATTTTCTATTAAATTTTTATTGCGATAGATAATGATAATTTTTCTATTTTTTTTAAGATAATTTAAATCTATAGATTTGGTATTTTCTATATATAAATAATAATTTTTCTTTATAATAAACATTATGATCCCGATAATTAGTAGATATGAAAATATAAAATCTCTTATCAATAATAGCAACGTAAACATAATTGCTGTATCTAAAATGTTCTCTAAAGAAGCAATTAGTCCTTTGATTGACCATGGACATTTACATTTTGGTGAAAATAAAGTTCAAGAAGCACAATTTAAATGGGCTGAAATAAAAAAAAATAAACCAAGTATAAAATTACATATGATTGGAAGATTGCAAACAAATAAAGCCAAAGAAGCAGTTATGTTATTTGATTATATTCATTCTTTAGACAATCAAAAATTAGCAAATACTCTAGCCAAACAAGAAAATAATTTAAACAAAAAACTTAAATATTTCATTCAAGTAAACATAGGGAACGAGAAACAAAAATCAGGAATAAGCATCGATGTGCTTGATGATTTTTATTATTATTGCACTAGAGAGTTAAAGATAGATATTATAGGTTTGATGGTTATACCACCAAATGATGGCCAAGAAATTGTCTACTTTAAGAAATTAATGGAATTAAATAAATTGTTGGGCTTAAAAGAATTAAGTATGGGTATGTCATCAGACTTTAAAATAGCTTTAAATTATGAAACTACTTTTATTAGAATAGGAACTTCAATATTTGGTAGCAGAAATTAATTAATTATTATCTTTGTACTCCTTTTTATTTTAGCAAGTAATAAAATCATGTCTTTTTTTGTAATTGCAATACATCCTTTGGTTGGACTAAATTTTTTTTTAGCTATATGTAGAAATATAGCGCTACCTTTATTTTTAATTACGGGTTTAATATTGTAGTTAATTACAACTATAAGGTCGTAAATATTTTCACTTAGCCAAAGCTTTTCTGCACTGAAATTAAATGGTAATTTTACAATTTTGTTATAATATTTAGAATTAATATCGTCACACCATCCCGAATTTTTTTTAATTATTTTTTTTTTTAATACTGTTTGTATCTTGGGAATTCTATCTTTTCTGTAAAATAATGCTTTAAGTGTAAAGGATCCTTTTGGTGTTTTATTATCACCTTCAGTTTTTTTTAGTATAATTCCTCTTTTACCTATAGCACATTTTATCCTATACTTATCAAAGTATAAAAATTTATTTTTTATTTTTATATCCATATATTTATGAAAAATAGTTTACTCGTTTTTGGTACAAAAAACTTTAACAATTCTTTCAATGAAATTAAAGAATATTTCGATTTTTCACTTATTTTTTTTGACTTAAATAATTTTTCTGAATCTTCTCTTCATAGTATTCAATTTTTAATAGTTGATAGTGATATTTGTGATAACGCAGATGTGTTGAGTTTACTTAACAAGGCAAAAAATAAGCCTCTCTTATTAGTGCAAAAAAGTAATTCTATCAGTGTAAAAAACCTTGTCTATGATGAAAAAATTATTCTCCCTTTAAATTTTACGGATTTTACTAGTCAGATTATAAATTTTATAGCATCAAATAACTTTAACAAAAACTCCTCTATCAAAATTAACGAATATTTAATTGATAAAAACAAAAGGTTATTAAAAAAAGGTAAAATCTCAGTTAATGTTACAGAGAGAGAAATACAACTTATCGAGTTATTATTTAATGAACAAAATCCGTTATCAAAAAGTATTATTTTAAACCAAATATGGAAGTATGCCGATGATACAGATACCCATACTATAGAGACTCATATTTATCGATTAAAAAAAAAAATATTTAATAAATTTAACGATGCAAATTTCATTAGTAGTTCAAAAAATGGTTATACAATTCAAGAAAAGAAATAAAATAGCTGTAGATTTATTTTCTAATAAATATCGTAAGAGGGTGATTAAACCTAAAAAAGGAAAAGGTAGTTTTAAGAGAAAAAAACCAAGTTAAATTTCATCTTATTAATTTAATCTTGCACCAATCTTTTGTATTATCTTAGAAGCCATTTCAGTCCCTTTTTTTAAACCGTCAACCAAAGTATTACTATTGATAAAACCATGTAAGAAACCAGCAGCAAAAAGGTCTCCAGCGCCTGTTAAGTCAATTATCTTAAGATTTTCCTGACTTTTGTGTTCTACTACTTCAGATCCACTGATTGCAATGCTTCCTTTATCTGATCTAGTTATAACTAATAATTTATTTAATTTTTTACCAAATTCAATTACATCTTCAAATTTTTTTGTATCAATTAATTCCATTATCTCTTGTTCATTAGCAAATGTGATGTCTAGTTTATTTTTAACTAAATCATAAAAACTTTTTTTGTGTCTATCTACACAAAATTTATCAGATAAAGACATGGCAGATTTATTTGCTAGCATTAATGCTTTATCAAAAGCTTCTTTAGGCTCACCTTCATCCCACAAATAGCCTTCTAAAAAAATAAAGTCACTTTGTTTAATATAATTTTCATCAATATCATTAGGAGTAATTTTGCCCGCTACTCCAAGGAACGTACACATTGTTCTTTCAGAATCTGGTGTAATTAGAATTAAGCAAGTACCTGTTGGAGTATTTTCTTTTTTTTTTTTATAATAATATTTAACATTTTCATCTGTCAAACTTTTTTCATATTCATTCCCCAATTTATCGTCACTGACTTTTCCTATGAAAGATACTTCATTTTTTAATTGTGATAATCCGACAATACTATTAGCAACAGAACCACCAGCTATAGTTTTTTCAATATGAAGACTGGATATTAAATGCTTAAATTCCTTTTCATCCACTAATTTCATGGTGCTTTTAGTAAGATTATTTTTAGTTAAAAATTCGTCATTAACTTTACAAATAACATCTACGATTGCGTTTCCTATACCTAAAATTTTCATAATATTTATTAAGTTCTTACAGTTTTAATCGGTTTTTTTCTACTGGGATAACACGAACTACAAATTTTACAACTTATACCATAGCATTCTCTGGCTTTACAATACTCTCGTCCATAAAAAATTATTTGTAGATGCAGTTTATTCCAAGAATGTTTAGGAAAAAGTTTTTTTAAATCCTGTTCTGTTTGTATTACATTCTTGCCGTTTGTTAGCCCCCATCTTTGTGCAAGTCTATGGATATGTGTATCCACTGGAAAAGCTGGAATACCAAAAGCCTGAGAGATAACTACACTTGCTGTTTTATGACCAACACCAGGTAAGTCTTCTAGTTCTTCAAAACTCTTAGGAACTTTGCCATTATGACTTACCATCAATTTTTTCGATAATAAATATATGCTTTTAGCTTTTACCCTAAAAATACCTATACTTTTAATAAGTTTTTCAATTTTTTTTCTTCCTAATTTTACAAAGTGTTCAGGTTTGTTGTATTTTGTATATATATTTTTAGTAACATTATTAACATTAACATCTGTACATTGAGCAGATAGGAGAACAGAAATTAGTAAGGTAAATTTGCTGGTATAGTTTAGAGGAATAGGTGTTTTAGGATAAATTTTATTTAGTATTTTTAAGATTAAGTTAGCTCGTTGTTTCTTATTCATGATTTTAAATTTATTTAAAATTTAAAACATTTCTCATTGAATACAAACCTGGCTTTTTATTTATTAACCATTTTGCAGCTGTTAAAGCCCCCTCAGAATAAAGGGCTCTATCAAATGCTTCATGGTTTAAAGTGATTATTTCTTTACCACTAGAAAATTTAACTTCGTGTTCTCCAATTATTTCTCCTTTTCTCAATGAGTTAAAATTTATTTTTTTTCCATAAGGAAAAGTTTTTCTATTTAAAAATTTTTTACCAAATAAAGTATAAAGATCTTTATTCTTGCCTTCAGCTATACCTTTACCAAGCATTAAAGCCGTACCTGATGGGTGGTCTTTTTTATGTTTATGGTGAACTTCAAAAACTTTACTTAGGTAATTATTACTCAAAGATTTTGATGCAATTTCTGTTAAATACATAAGAAGATTAATTCCTAAGCTCATATTTCCTGCTTTTAAAATTGTGATTTTTTTTGAGTACTTTTTAATTATACGCTCTTCTTTTTGAGTAAACCCTGTTGTGCCAATAATGACTTTTTTTTTTAGTTTAGTCGCAATTTTTAGAATTTCTAAGGTACATTTCGGAATAGTAAAATCTATTATTACATCTGACTTTCTAAAAGCTTTTTCATTATTTAATTCAATTTCAACACCACTTAATTTCTTATTAATTATTTTATTTTCTGTAAGAGTTGTTAATTTAAAAAATTTTTCTTTTTTGATACTTTTAATAAGTTGTTGGCCCATTCTTCCCATACAACCAGAAATACCTAAATTAATTTTTTTCATTATTTCTCATTATTTTTTTCCCCAAAACTTTTTAGCTTTTTCAAAAAAACTTTTTATTGTTGGACTTAGTTTGCTATTTTCTAACTCTCTAAATTCCTCCAAAAGTTCTTTTTGCCTTTTAGATAATGATATAGGAACCTCAGGAATAATTCTAATGTATAAGTCTCCTAAAGAGCTTCTTCTTAAGATTGGCATTCCTTTATCTTTTAACCTCAGTTGTTTTCCATACTGTGTACCTGCTGGAATTTTAACATTTACTTTACTGCCGTTAATGCAAGGAACTTCTATAGCTGTACCTAACGCAGCATTGGCAAAAGTAATAGGTAATTCAAAAAATAAATTTTCTTCAGATCTTTTGAAAAGGCTATGGCTTTGTATTGTAATAAATAAATATAAATCTCCATTAGCGCCACTTTTAGTACCAGCCTCACCTTTGCCTGTAAGTCTTATTCTTGTTCCATCATCGACACCTTTTGGAATTTTTACAGAGACAGATTCATCGCTTTGAAGTTTTCCACCACCGCTACATTTTTTACACACTTTGCCAATAGCTTCTCCATTACCTTGGCATTGAGGACAAGTTTGCTGAACAGTAAAAAAACCTTGGCTAGATCTTATTTTACCATTACCCTTACAATAATCGCATTTTATCGGTTTGGATCCTGGTTCGGCACCGCTACCACTACAACCGCTACACTTTTTATATGTTGTATAATCTATTTTTCTTTCTAAACCCTCGTATGCATCTTCTAAACTTATACTAAGATCATACCTTAGATCGTTCCCCCTACTACCAGATGATCTTCTACTTGATCCACTAGATCCGTCTGAAAAATCTCCAAAAAAATCCTCAAAAATATCTGAGAAAGAAGATGAATCAAAACCACCAAACCCTTGTCCACCACTACCTTCAAAGGCCGCATGACCAAACTGATCATAATTTGTTTTTTTCTTTTCATCTGAAAGAATGCCATAAGCTTCACTTGCTTCTTTAAATTTATCTTCAGCAACTTTGTTGCCTGGATTTTTATCAGGATGATATTTAAAAGCAGTAGTACGGTATGCTTTTTTAATCTCGTCTTTAGAAGCAGTGTTATTTACTCCTAAGATATCGTAGTAGTCTTTCTTGGCCACAAAAAGTTACTCCCTTTTTTAATATATCTTAGGCGCTTTTTTCCTCATCGTCTTTTGTATTTTTTACATCTTTTACATCTTCAAAGTCTGCATCAACTACATCTTCTTTATTCTTACTTTCTTTTTTTGTTTCTTCATCTTCAGGTTTAGTTGTGGAATCTTTTTGCTGACTTTTATAAACCGCCTCACCTAATTTCATAGACACTTGAATCAAGTCTTGTGTTTTCTTTTTAACCTCTTCAGTATCTTCACCTTCAAGAGATTTTTTTAAATCAACAATTCCAGTTTCTATAGCTTTTTTTTCTTCTTCCGTTACTTTATCGCCATGTTCTTTTAAACTTTTCTCTGTAGAAAAAATAATACTATCCGCTTGATTTCTTGCATCAATAGCTTCTCTTTTCTTTTTATCTTCCTCTTTATTAGCTTCAGCTTCTTTAACCATTTTTTGAATCTCTTCTTCTGTTAAACCACCAGAAGCTTGAATTTGAATTTTTTGTTCTTTACCAGTTCCTTTATCTTTAGCAGAAACACTCACAATACCATTAGCGTCAATATCAAAAGTAACTTCAATTTGTGGAGTTCCTCGCGAGGCTGGTGGAATGCCAACAAGCTCAAAGTTTCCAAGTGACTTATTATCAGCTGCCATTTCTCTTTCACCTTGTAGTACTCTAATTGATACGGCTGGTTGATTGTCCTCAGCGGTTGAAAAGACTTGGCTTTTTTTTGTTGGAATAGTTGTATTTTTTTCAATTAATTTAGTTGAAACACCACCTAGCGTTTCTATACCTAGTGACAAAGGCGTTACATCTAACAACAAGACATCTTTAACATCACCTTGAAGTACTCCAGCTTGAATAGCTGCTCCCATAGCGACTACCTCGTCTGGGTTGACGCTTTTATTGGGCTCTTTACCAAAAAAATTTTTTACAGTCTCAATAACTTTTGGCATTCTCGTCATGCCACCAACTAAAACAACTTCATCAATTTCGGCAGCTGAAAAACCAGAATCTTTCAGAGCGGTTTTACAAGGCACTAAAGTTCTCTCTATTAATTTTGCAACTAGTGCTTCTAACTTAGCTCTAGTAAATTTTAAATTAACATGTTTCGGACCTGTTTTATCTGCAGTAATAAATGGAAGATTTATTTCAGTCTGAGCAGCGGATGATAATTCAATTTTTGCTTTTTCAGCAGCTTCTTTTAATCTTTGTAGGGCAAGTTTATCAGATCTTAAATCAATACCATTATCTTTTTTAAATTCATCAATCAAATAGTTAACTATCTCATCATCAAAATCTTCACCACCCAAAAAGGTATCTCCATTAGTAGATTTTACTTCGAAAACCCCATCTCCTATTTCAAGAATTGAAACATCAAATGTACCTCCGCCTAAGTCATACACAGCTATTTTTTGTCCACCTTTTTTATCTAAACCATATGCTAAAGAAGCAGCTGTTGGTTCGTTAATAATTCTTAAAACTTCAAGTCCAGCAATTTTACCTGCATCTTTTGTTGCCTGTCTTTGAGCGTCATTAAAATAAGCTGGAACTGTTATAACCGCTTTTGTAACGGCTTGACCTAAATATTTTTCTGCTGTCTCTTTCATTTTTTGTAAAACAAAAGCTGAAATTTGAGCAGGTGAATACTTTTCACCTTTTGCTTCTATCCAAGCTTCACCTTTATCTGACTTAACTATTTTATAAGGAACTTTACCCAGATCTTTTTTCACCGATTCGTCTTCGAAACTTCTCCCAATTAATCTTTTAGAAGCAAAAATTGTATCCTTTGCATTTGTAACAGCTTGTCTTTTTGCAGGTTGACCAACTAATTTTTCATTATTATCTAAAAAAGCGACAATAGATGGCGTAGTTCTGGCTCCTTCTGCATTTTCTAGAACTTTTGCCTGAGAACCATCCATGATTGCCACACATGAATTTGTTGTTCCAAGATCTATTCCAATTATTTTGCTCATTATTTTAATCCTTTGTTTTCAATTATTAGTTATATGGGTGTTATTTATTTCTCTTCAAGAGTTGAATTTTTTTTTTTTTCTTCATTTTCTTCATTTTTGACCTCTTTCTTTTTTGCAACAGCAACAAATGATGGTCTCAACAATCTATCTTTAAAAAAATAACCAGCTTGAATTTCTTGAAGAACTGTACCAGGTGCAACATTTTCATCTTCCATTTCAAGCATAGCTTGATGGTTATTTGGATCAAATTTTTTATTAAGACAATCTATCTTTTTAATATTATTTTTTTCAAATATAGTGATTAAGTCGTTTTCGATTAACTGAATGTTCTCTAAAAATTTATTCAAGTCTTTATTGTCTTTTAAGCCTTCATCATCTTTAATTGACTGATGTGCTCTTTGTAAATTATCAATTAGTGACAATGTTTCTCTCGCAAAATTAAATCCACCATACTCAAAAGCTTCTTTAGTTTCTTTTTCAGATCTTCGCCTTTGATTTTCAGAATCTGCTAGTGCTCTTAATAATTTATCTTGTGTTTCTTCTAATCTTTCTTCGAGAGTAGGTTCTTTAACCTCTTCATTCTGTATTTCTTTTTCTTCAATTGCATCTATTTCTGAAGTTAAATTTTCTTTATTTTTTTTATCGTTCTCCGTTTCCATAACTGCTATATAGGGTTTTAAAATCAAATTACTAGAGAGAAATGGACAAAATAAAAAAAATATTGATCGGCACACACAATAAGGGAAAAATTAAAGAAATTAGTTATTTATTAAATAAAAAAATAAAAAAAACATCTCCACTTCAATTAAATATCAAAAGTCCTAAGGAGACAGGAAAAAGTTTTAAATCTAATGCAGAACTAAAAGCCAAATATTTTTTTCAAAAATCAAAAATTACTACAATTTCAGATGATTCAGGACTTTGTATCAATTGTCTCGGTGACAAACCTGGTATCTATTCAGCGAGATGGGCAAAAAAATATGGTGGCTTTAAAAATGCCATGAAAAAAATTCTTCTGTTAGTAGAAAATAAGAATAAAAGTAAAAAAAAACAAAATACTAAAGCGAAATTTATTTGTAGCCTAACCCTTTGGGTTGGACCTAAAAAAAAAATTTCAACAACAGGAGTCATGTATGGCAATATTTCAAATAAGGTACTTGGAAAAAATGGATTTGGTTATGATCCTATTTTTATTCCGAAAGGATATAAATTAACTTTTGCGCAAATGGGAAAAAAAAAAAAAATGCTTATAGATCACAGGTATATAGCTTTTAACAAATTAAAAAAAAAAACTAATATTCTTTAAATTTATTATTTTCTGTTTTATATATCTTTAGTTGCTGTAATACTGCACCGTCCTTGAATTCGAAAGTTCCAATTTTTCCTTTAATTTTTTCTTTAATAAAAAAATTATTAATCGAGCTAATGCCGTTATTTTTTTTCCAAACATAATAAATTAAGCCTAACGCATCATAGGAAAGAATAGAAATTTCATCTGGTTTTTGTAGAAAAGTTTTATAATATTTCTCATTATATTTTTTAAATTGTTTAATATCGACAGAAGGAAAGTATAAATTATTAACTGAATTTTCACGAAACATACTTTCGTCAAACCACTGATTTACAGTCATAAAAGTTACTGACTGGTCATCTACGTCAGAAAAAATAAGCGAAGCAAGTACACTCTTTAAGCTACTTCCAAAATCTATAATTATAATAGAATCAAAGTTAACTGAACCTAATGTATAAAGCCTATCAAGAATTTCTAACTCCCTCTTTGATTGAGCATCTTCTTTTTTTTTCAAATTTTTTTTTCTAATTTCAAGATTTTTTTTTCTCTGATCATAATTTGTTAGTTTTTCTATTTCTCCAGTAAGGATTCTTGGATCTGGATTGTATTTGAAAACTTTAAAGTTTTTTAATTTAAGAGACTTAATCTTTATGTCTATAAATTTTTCATACTCATTTTTAGGGTACAAAATTATAGTTTTATTTTTTTTTTGTTTAATTAAAAAGTTCTCTATAGCTTTTAATTGAGATTCAAAACTAATACCTATATTAATTACATTATTAGAAATCTTAGGTTCTTTATTTGATAGTGAAATAAAAATTGTATCTCTGTATTTATCTAATTCATTGTTAAACAAAGAAGTCATAGGTCCAATAATTATTTTAGCCCCACTACTGATTATCTCTTTAATTGCTAAATTTAGTTTGTCTTTATCATTGGTTCCACTATCCCTAGGTATGATGATAATATTTTCATTTTCTAATTCAGCAAGAGCCAATTGAGTAGATAATAATAAGGATTCACCTAAATTTTTATATTCGCCTGAAAAAGGAGCCAACAATCCAATTCTAAGTTTCTTATTATTTTCATCTGCTGTTAAATTACAGTTAAATAATATGAATATATAAGATAAAAAAGTAATAATAATTTTAATCATTTTTTATGAACGTATTTGAATCAGGATTATACATTGTATCAACACCTATAGGAAATTTAGATGATATAACATTAAGGTCTTTAGAGGTATTAAAAAAATCTGACATAATATTGTGCGAAGACACCCGTAGATCCTTAAAATTATTAAATCATTATAAGATAAAAAAAAAATTAATCTCATACCATAAGTTTAACGAACAAAAAGAGTTACATAAAGTTATAGAACATTTAAATGAGGGCAAAATTTTGTCATTAATTTCTGATGCTGGTACGCCCACGATTTCAGACCCGGGGCTACTACTAATTAAAGCTTGTATAGAAAAAAAGATTAAAATTTTTCCTATACCAGGACCTTCTTCAATTATAGCGGCAAGCTGTGTATCGGGATTTGAAGATAAATTTTTATTTTATGGTTTTTTGCCTAAAACTGAAAATGAACTTTGTAAAGTTTTAAGCAGTCTTAAAGACTTAGACTTTTCTCTGCTATTTTTTGTTTCAGGAATAAAAATAAATTTTTATTTAAAATATTTTAAGGAATATTTTTCCAACAGAGATATTGTTATCGCTAGAGAAATCACAAAAATACATGAAACTTTTTATAGAAATTCAGTAAATACAATAGACCCTTTTAAGTCGGCACTTAAAGGAGAACTAACCATTGTAATTTCCAAAATTTATCATAATAATGATTTAATAAAATTAGATGAAAATATTGTTATTGAAGCTACTAAATATCTAAAAAAATACAGTTTAAAAGATGTTGTGGAATTAATATCAAAGAAAGAAAAAATTTCAAAAAAAAAAGTATATGAAATTTGTTTAGAGATTAAAAATAATGAAAAAAATAATTAACCTTATCTTTTTGTTTTTACTGTTAACGGGTTGTACAAGATCAAGTATTTCTACATTCGGCAAAGGAGTAAGTATTGGATTTGATCCAAGAACCGTAGGCATGCAAATTGATGATACAATTATGCAAAAAAGTTTAGTTGCAAGATTAACCTTAACTGAAAAAAAATATTTTTTGACTATACAAGTTGATATTAAAGATGGAAGAATATTTTTGACAGGAAAAGTAAATGAGCCTGAGGAGAAAATTAAAATAACAAAAATGGCATGGGAAACTAAAGGTGTAAGGTCTGTTAAGAATGCTATTAGCATTAAAGGCTTATCCAATTTTAAGAGTACAGCTAAAGATATTTTAATTACATCACAATTAAGGACTGCTTTAATTTTTAATAAGCTAACAAAGTCGGGAAATTATACTTTAGAAACAATAAACAAAAAAATTTATATTTTTGGTATTGCCGAGAGTGATGATGAAAAAAGAGAGGTAATAAATGAAGCAGAAAAAATATATGACGTTATTAAAATAGTACCAACAATTTATCTTGTATCCGAACTAAGTAGAAATAAAATTTAATTTTTATAGTCAATTACTTCAGATGAATACGCAGCAATAGAAGCAAGGTTTAAAATATCTGACGGTGACGATCTTAAAGGTGCAATTTCAATTGGGAGACCTAGTCCAATTAACAATGGACCAATTAATTTAGCACCACCAAAAGTTTTCATTAATTTAACTGTAATAGAAGCGCTGTGAAGAGCGGGCATTATTAAAATATTTGCATTACCAACGATTTTAGAAAAAGGGTAGGATGCTTTATATTCTGGGTTTAGAGCAACATCTGGTTGCATTTCACCATCGTAATCAAAGTCTATTTTTTTTGTCTTCATTAATTCTATAGCTTCTCTAACATGTTTAGTTCTTACTGTTGCGGGCTTACCAAAAGTTGAATGAGATAAAAAAGCTACTTTAGGATCAAAACCAAATAGTCTTGCTACCCTGGTGCTTGAAATTGCTATCTCAACAAGTTGTTCAGCAGTCGGATTATCATGTACATTAGTGTCTGCAACAAAAACTGTTCTACCTTTTGAAACTAACATTGTTAGTCCAAAAATTATTTCTCCAGGTCTAGACTCAACCACTTTATTTAATTTTTCTATGGTAGCAGCATGATGTCTCGTTCCTCCTGTAACCATCGCATCTGCGTCACCACACGCAACCATGCACGAACCCCAAGTAACTCTATCGTTTCTTACTAAATGATCACATTCTCTTTCCAGCATTCCACTTCTTTGAAGTTTTTTATATAAGTGTTTAGTATATTTTTCTCTTAATTCTGTATTTTTTGAACTTATAATTTCTATTTTAAAGTTTTCATCTAAGCCTATATTTTTTAACTGCTCTTTAACTTTTTCCTCTTTTCCAATTAAAATTGGTATACCTAACTTACTGTTTTTGAATGCAACAGCAGCTTTTAAGATACTAGGGTCTTCTCCCTCCGCAAAGACAACTCTTTTTTGTGATTTTTTAATTTGAGCATTAATTCCCTGCATAATGTTCATTGAGGGATCAAGTCTTCTAGTTAAATCTTCTTTATACTTTTCTATATTGCTAATTTTTATTCTTGCTACGCCAGATTTCATGGCAGCTTCAGCTACAGCTGCGGGTATAACACTAATTAACCTTGGATCAAAAGTTGAAGGAATAATGTACTCTTTTCCATATCTAGGTCTTTCTCCACCATATGCAGCGATCACTTCGTCGGGAACCTCTTCCCTCGCTAGCTGTGCAATTGCTTTTGCTGCAGCTACTTTCATTTCCTCATTGATTTCTTTTGCTCGTACGTCAAGCGCTCCTCTAAAAATATAAGGAAAACCAATAAGGTTATTAACTTGATTTGGATAATCAGATCTACCTGTTGCGACAATGGCATCAGATCTAACTTCCTCTACTAGTTCTGGTTTTATTTCTGGGTCTGGATTTGCACAGGCAAAAATGATTGGATTTTTTGCCATTGACTTCACCATATTTTTTGTAAGCGTATCTTTAGCTGACAAACCCAAAAATACATCTGCACCACTTATAGCTTCAGCAAGTGTTCTTAATTTTGTCTCGTTAGCATGTGCAGATTTAAATTGATCAACATTTTTTCTGCCATTGTAAATTACACCAGATCTGTCACACATAATTACATTTTCATTTTTTACTCCAGATAGTTTAAATAAATTTGTACAGGCAATTGCAGAGGCTCCAGCACCATTTACAACTACTTTTACTTCATTAATTTTCTTTTTTGAAATATCTAAAGCATTGATAAGTGCGGCAGTTGTAATTATTGCTGTACCGTGTTGGTCGTCATGAAAAACAGGAATATTTAAAAGGTCTTTTAATTTCTGTTCGATTATAAAACAATCTGGTGCTGCAATATCTTCTAAATTAATTCCTCCAAAAGTATTACCAATATTCTTAATAGTATTGATTATTTCATCTGCATCTGAACTATCAACTTCAATATCTATAGAATCTATATCTGCAAATCTTTTAAATAGGACTGATTTTCCTTCCATTACAGGCTTAGAGGCCAAAGCTCCAAGGTTTCCAAGTCCTAAAATTGCAGATCCATTACTAATTACTGCAACTAAATTTCCTTTACTTGTGTAATCATAAGCAGTTTCAGGGTTTTCTGCTATCTTTTTAACTGGGACCGCAACACCTGGAGAATAAGCTAAAGATAAATCTCTTTTTGTTACTAACGGTTTAGATGAATTTATCTCAATTTTGCCAGACTTACCCTGTGTATGAAAGTCTAGTGCTTCTTTATCTGAGTAATGGTCAATTTGTGATTTTTTTGTCATTAAAATTTAGTATGTAATATAAAATAGATAAAATCATTAATAATTTAATTTTTTTAATATTAAAACATATGAACCTATTATCTTCAACTTCTGTATTTAGTTTTTATACCTTGGTTAGTAGGGTGCTTGGATATTTTAGAGACATATTAATAGCAACCTTTTTAGGAGCTTCCATTTATGCAGATGCTTTTTTTGTTGCTTTTAGGCTTCCCAATACTTTTAGAAGACTTTTTTCAGAAGGGGTTTTTAATGCGGCTTTTATACCAAGCTATACCGAGGAAATTTCTATTGGTAAAATTGAAGGAAAAAAATTTGCAGATGAAGTTTTAAACTTACTGGTAATAGTTCTATTAGGTCTCATTTTTATAGTGGAAATTTTCACTCCGGCAGTAGTTTACTTAATAGCTCCAGGCTTTTATGAAAATGCAGAAAAATTTAATTTAGCTATTGAATTAGCAAGGATTACCTTTCCCTTCTTATTATTTGTTAGTTTGTCTTCTTTTTTTGCCGGAATATTAAATACCAACAATAAATTTGCTGCTGCTGCAGCAGCACCAATCGTGTTAAATATTTTTTTAATCTTGAGTTTATTTATATCTTATTTTTTTAAATTTGATTTTGAATTTAGCCTTGCTTACGCAGTACCATTAGCTGGTTTATTTCAGTTAATATTCTTAATATTTTTTACTAAGCACTACTACAAGCCAACTATTAATTTTAAAATAAAGATTAATTCAAAAATTAGGTTCTTTTTAAAAAAATTATTGCCGAGTATATTTTCATCGGGTGTTACACAAATTAATATTTTAATAGGAACAATTATTGCCTCTTTTGAAGCTGGTGCGGTTTCTTATTTGTATTACGCAGACAGAATTTATCAAATTAATTTAGCTATTGCTGGAATTGCAATTGGTACAGTTGCACTCCCAGAGTTGTCAAAAAAAATAAAATCAGAAAATATTTTTGAAGCAATGACAATACAAAACAAATCTATCGAACTTTGTTTGCTTTTATCCATACCAGCATGCCTAGGTTTAATTATTGCTTCACAGCAAATTACTAATGCATTGTTTGGTTATGGATCTTTTTTAGAAAAAGACGTTTTATTAACTGCGCAAGCATTAAAGTATTTTGGATTTGGAGTACCTGCGTTTGCTTTAATTAAAGTTCTTTCGAATTTTTTCTTTGCTAGAGATAATACAAAAATTCCATTTTATATTTCAGTTTTTAGCGTTTTCTTAAACATATTAATATCTGTTATTTATTTTAAAGAACTAGGATTTATTATTATTCCAATTGCCACATCAATAGCGACCTGGTGTGCCGTAGTAATTTATTTAATATTGTTACTAAAACTTAAATATTTGAAGACTAATTCTGTATTTTATATCAATTTTGTCAAAACAATTATTTCCGCAGTTATAATGAGCCTACTTCTTTATTATTTAATTAATTTTTTTGAGGATAAGCTTATTTATACTAATTATTATAAGTCATTTTATCTTATAATGATTGTAGGATTAGCGGCTGCGATATATTTGGTCTCGGCTCGTTTATTAGGAGTTTTTAAAATAAATAATTTTAAAACAAATTAAATGATGGATAAAAATAAATTAGTTTTTTCAGGAGTACAGCCCACTGGTAACTTACATCTTGGTAATTATCTAGGTGCTTTAAAAAATTTTGTTGAGCTACAAGAAAAAACAGAATGTATTTATTGTGTTGTTGATCTTCATGCTATTACTATTTTTCAGGATCCAGAAGTATTGAGAAATAATATTTTAGAAACAACAGCAGGGTTTCTTGCTACAGGACTTGATAATAAAAAAAGCATTATTTTTAACCAGTCATCTGTCAGTGGGCATGCCGAACTTGCTTGGATCTTAAATTGTATTGCACGCGTAGGATGGCTTAACAGAATGACTCAGTTTAAAGATAAAGCCGGTAAGGATAAGGAAAAAGCAAGTGTTGGTCTTTATATCTACCCAAACCTTATGGCAGCAGATATTCTTCTATATAAAGCCACACATGTGCCGGTTGGAGCTGATCAAAAACAACACTTGGAGCTATGCAGGGATGTTGCCCAAAAGTTTAATAACGATTTTAAAAAAGATATATTTCCATTGCCCGAACCACTGATACAGAAAAATATATCAAGAGTTATGAGTCTAAGAGATGGTACAAAAAAGATGAGTAAGTCAGATGAGTCAGAATATTCTAGAATTAATTTAAAAGATTCAGCAGATGATATTATAAAAAAAATTAAAAAGGCAAAGTCAGACTCATTATCGATACCAGATAATTTAAAGGATTTAGAAAAAAAACCCGAGGCTTTAAATTTGATTAATATATACTCTGACTTAACAAATAATTCTTTAGAAGAATCTTTAAACGAGCTAAAGGGAAAAGAGTATTCATATTTAAAAAATAAGCTATCAGAAGCTTTAATTGAAGTGATTTGCCCTGTTGGAAAAAAAATAAGGGAGTTATTAGATGATAAAAGTTATTTGGAGAAAGTTCTTAAAGAAGGCACCGAAAAAGCTAGAAATATAGCTGAGTACAACCTCAAAGAGATAAGAAATGCAGTAGGTTTTTTTTAGTTAAAGATGATATAAACACTGATGATTATAACAGAACTAACACCAAATCCAGACTCATTGAAATTTCTATCTGAAAAAATAATTTCTTCAATTGGAACAGAAGAGTTTCAAAAAAAAGATTTTAAAAAAATTAAAAATGAGTTTGTAAAAAATTTACTTAACCTACAAGGCGTAGAACTTGTTTTGTTAGCTGATAATTTTTTATCAGTAAAAAAGAATAAAGAAATTTCTTGGGATGTATTAAAACCAACAGTTATTTCTCATATGAACGATTATTTTGAGAAAAATGACAAACCC
>MDTF01009876.1_pt1 | contig 18048 bp, 2 predicted proteins | sample 811191 | NCBI WGS metagenome assembly MDTF01 (sample SAMN05326649, study PRJNA326480) | marine metagenome | isolation source: seawater | place: Southern Ocean | collected 2011 | reverse complement strand
CAAAGAGGCAAGTTCTTGTCGTCCTTGTGTACGAGTTGTTTCAAGTTCACTACATGGATGGCATAGCAAGTTCAATTTAGAGGATCTTGTTGATAAAGATGATGAAGATGATGAAGATGAAGACGACGAAGACGAAGGAACTAATGGCATGGTACGTCCTAATGGCATGGCACGACAATGTGGACAACTCGTGGACAATGTTTCTTCAAACGTAGCAGAAAAACCTTTAATAATGCAATGGTTTTCACCAATAGCAATACCAAGATCCTCCAGTTGTGATGCAGCCAATTGGAGCAGTTGTGGTGGTGCCAGACGTAAATTATATTTTCCTTCTTCACAACTATAAGATAACACTTTGTCTTCACCGTCAAGACCAAGACAAGGAGATTGAGAATAACTGGAATAAGATATGCTGTGTATCGTTCCAGACGACAATGTCCTTCTGTGAGATATGCTGTGTATCGGTCCACCACCATCACCATGAAATAAGTTTCTTTGACGTTTCCAATCGTTCCAGACCAGCGACCACAATAAATCGTTGTTAGTAGCAGCGTTCCATTCTTGGCTGACCAATGTACAGTTACGAAGTGTGTTTGCATCGTATAAATCGTCTTCGACGTCAAAGTCTTCAAACATGTCAGTCAATGTAAAAGATACAATGTCACGCCAACAAACATCTGGCAAACGTGGAAGAGTTGATTGAGAAGTAGATCTTGATTTTTTATTTCCTTTTGATCCGGCTGCATTCTTCAATGTTGATTTCGATCGGGTGGCAATCATCATCGTAGATCTACGAAGTGGTTTGAAAGTTTTAGTTTTCGTGGATTTGAAATGATCTGGTTGCTAATCTGTAAAATTAAAAGCTGATCGACACGTTCAAGACAATCAAGAATGAAAGATGAACGTTTGATTTTGAATGAATTTCAAGATTGATATTAATTGACACTACCTCATTTGATCTACAAAAAAACGACCAATCATCAATTAACACTGAACGATCGTATTAATTCAATCTATTTTCAATCTTCAAAATCACTAACATCTGTTGCCAAACAGAATTCCAAATCATGGAACCCGATGCACGACAAATAGCATCGAATCTAGAAGCGACGATTTCCAATCAAGAAATGGAGATTTCCAAATTACAAGATCAACTTGCAGACAGCAAATTAGAAAACGATGAATTGAAACAATCCGTCTTAGAATCACACCAATCTTTAGCTGCTGCTCAATCCTCGCTTGATTCCGCCAAACAAATTGCAAGCAGATATGAACAAGAAGCGGAACATAGCAACAGTCAAGTTGACGGATTGCAATCCGACATTTCCTTGCTTCAAGAAGATTTAAGACTCAAAATTGAAGACATTACAATGTTAGAAACAGATGCCTCTTCGCGTGGTGCACGAAAAGAAGAATTGCAAGCCATTAAGAGAGTCAGCAAAAAATTAGCACAGCAACTGACGTTAGCCACTGATTCCTCGTCAAGACGACAAAACGATTTGCAAAATCAATTGCACGCTTCACAAAAAATATGTCAAACACAACGTTTAGAACTGGATGAATTTACAGCACAATTAAGAACGGAATGGGCAGTAGACAAAGCAGAAAACGAAGCGCGGGTGGCTCGATTGAGAAGAAGATATGCTCGACTTCGCACGTTGCAATTTGAAGACAAGCAACAGTTGCTTCGTGAAAGTCAAGAAGTAGTACGTGCAATGCAATCCCAATTTGAAGAATTTCGTCGTTTAGCTGAACATTTATTTAGTATTGAAGCCAAACAATTAGAACACAAACTACATACTCAAGTCTCTAGTTACGAAGAAGAATTGAGATATGTAGTCTTGTCCAAAGACCGTGATTACGATCAAATGGTCAAAGCAAAAGATGCCAAAATTATGTCTTTAATAGAAGGTACTGATTTTAATGCAATATTAATTAAACATGCTATGGAATTACAACAATCACGTCAGAGACACGTAGAAGCAGTCGCTACCTTAAGAAGAGAATGGAAAGTCATTTCCAGAAAAGATAAAGCAGCCATGGAAGCCATCATCTCTGACCGTGATGCTGACATTGAAGCTTTGAAACATCGTATTGAAACTGCCGAAGAAAGACATCGACATTTGCAAGAAAGTGTAGAAGCACAACGCACGTCGATGCAAGAACGGCAAGAAAGAAGAGACGATGAATATCGTGACAAAGCATGGGAGATTGAAAAATTAAATAAAAAATGTAAACATTTAGTACAAATCAAATTAAATTTAAGACATCAAGTTTTAAAAATGAAATTAGATGCAACAGGTGGATACAATGAAAGTTTAGTTTCTTTGGTCAATCGTTTAAAATCTGAAATAGATAAATTACATTTAGATCATGAAAGTTTGCAACAACAATATGGTACTGTTGCATTGGAAAGAACAACTTTGCGAAAGAAATTAAATAAAACGAAAGACCAAAGAGATGTGTTGGATCGATCTTTACAAGATCAACGTTTAGAATTAGAACAGACTGCTGTCACTTTAAAAAGATCTATTCGAAGACGTGCTCAAGAATTAAAATCTGGTATTAATATTAAAGGCATGAATTTAAGTAATAACTATTCTCATAATAACTATTCTCATAATAGCGATAATAATAATAATGATAATGATAATGATAATGATAATGGAACACCTAGAAGAACAAGAAGAACAAGAAGTACTAGAAGTACTAGAAGAATAGAAGAACATCGTTTACCCGAACAACACGATGATTTGGATGAAGAAGATGATTTTGAAGACAACGAGGATGATTACGATGAAGAAGGGTTACTTCTTCAATCTTCTTCAACTTCAACTGAAAGAATAAGAAGAGAAAGAATCGCTAGTGCTGGTTTAGGTAGATTGAGTACTTCTTTAGATATAGAAACTAGAGAAATGTTTCCACCAACACCCAAACAGGAAGGAGAAGAAGAAGAAGAAGAGAAAGACTGGGAAGAAGGTACGGATACTGAAAGTACACGTATCGAAGGTAGTGGTGATACTACAAGTAGTAGGAATGAAAATGATAACGTTGTAGTAAAATTACCGCCTCTGGAAGAAAACAGGCAAATGGCATCACCAGCTGGAGGATGGGATCAAGACAACAATATTGCAAAAAAATTGACACAATCTGCTCCGGATGTAATATAAATATAATTAAAATATACATGTACACTTTATTTAGTTCTATATGATTATAAATTAACATACCTTGATGTGTGTGAGCGTGTCTTCACATATCCTATGTTCGATACCTTATAATGCAAATTTAATTAATTTATTACTGAGAAGAACGAAGAACTGACAACTTTCTTTTCTTTTTTTATAAAATTGGAGGAGCAATTTCAAGACTTGTGTTGTTCAACAATGTATATGGTTCAACCAATACAAACCTATCGTAATTTTCTTTGGATACAAAGTTTTTCACTTTTGAATGCATTTTCTGTTTTAACAGCAATAACAATGCTGCTTCTTTAATGCCACCGTTGACTTTAATTCCATATATGTTTTGTCCCATACATCGACAACTAATTGAAATCTTAGTATATCTTTTTGGACGTTGTTTTGAATGCATTTTTTTAATTTCTTTCATTTTTTTTCTTCTTCTTCTTTTTGATTTCTTAGAGGTCGATGGATAATTCAAAAAATTAATTTTGTTTTCCAGTCTTGTTTTATCATCAAACGGATTTGATTTTTTTGTTCTATTAAATGCACCACCGTAATTTTTTTGTCTAAAATAATCGTCGTCATCAGTCACATCGTAACTAGTAGGACCAGGTTTTCTACTTTCTCTCAACATCAATGAATCATTTAAATCTCTTTTTGTTTTGAGAAAGGGTGGTCCACGATCATGACATCTTACAACGTCACCTTTACGATTGGTATTGGGTGCACCTCGAGGTCCAGGTGTTGCTGCTCTTGTTTTCATTAAAATATCAACATCAGTTATTCTTGGTGCCATTGTCATTGCTTGTCCAATTCCACGTATATGTGTCGAGGTTGGTCGACTGTTCATATTAATAGGTGTGTAACTACAGCAAGAGGGTAAATCAGATGCTGTTTTTACAAGCGCATCAAATGCACCAGTACCATCGTCTCTTCCTTTAATTGGAAACGGTGCACCTATATTGGTTTGTAAATATGATACAGCAGCATCGGCATATTCATGTACTGAAGGTGTAAACCTTGATTTACGTATTGCTTGTTCTGCCCAATTCAAAGTATTGCTGGTATTAAATCTTCTTCCTTTATCTATTTTTTGATCAATGGAATATTCAAAGGGACCAGGTTCTGTTTTAGACCTTCGAATCATGTGATCGAGATAGGTTGGTACCACGTTTTGTAATTTGCCTCCATGAATTTTTGGTGGTAAGGGTTGGTCGTAACTATGCGCGGAAGGTGCATCTTTTGCTCTTTTTATAATCCAATCTATTGGTGTGAATGGTTTTTTTCCTTTACTCATTGACAAACTGACTGGACGTTTCGAAGTTGATGTACATAATCTTTCGTCCGGTATCCCATATCGACCTGGTCCTGGTGTACCTTTACGGACAGCTTCATCGCTGTGATGTTGAAGAGGTGCGTTGCTCCAGATTATACCGATTGTTTCATCAAACGCCATATCCGAAGGGTCCATAATGGAGTAAGGGCCCATAGTTGTTTGTGGTCTAGACAAATTACGACGTCCACCTCTGGAAAATGTACCTCGTTGATTCATCGATGATTTTAATTGTGTACGTGGTGCTGTATGAAATGGTATATCTTTTGATCTTTTTTCAATTAACGTAAATTCAGAAGTGGAAGCACGCAGAGTAGAAGAAAACTTTTGGCCAGGCAGTGTTTGTGGAAAACGAGGAAAATCGAAATCGTGAACAGATGGATGTGCTTTTGAATGTTGTATTGTATTGTGTAAATGTCCTGCTTCATCTTTTTGGCGGCTGATCGATTTCCACCAATCATGTTCGGATCTTACTTTTTTTGGCATTGTGGTGAAGTTACTATAGTATCTTAGTTATTGATAATTATATCTTGACACGATCAAATACAGTTCATTGACATCTTAGAGATGCGCTGCGGTGTGCAAAGAACTGGGAATATCCTAATTGATGGTTGATAACTAGATGCTAGATGCGGCTTATTATCATCAACCATCAACCGCAAAAAACCGATTGAGACGAACTAGACACTCCAAATCTGTGAAATGTGTGCAACTTTTCGACATTTGAAAGTGTGCAAGCAACACCATGTCAACACATCATCACTCTCATCAGAGTGGTGTTGATGGTCTGCTTTCCTATGTAGAAGCTAAATTGACTGAATGTTAGTATCAACCTTTGCTAGCAATAAATTGTACCACAGTTTCTTTCAAGTCATATCCATTCTTTTTCTCCGTTTATTCTAACGATTATCTTTTTTTTTATTTAACAAACAACTCTTCTTTTGTACAGCTTTTATCATGGATGCTAGCAATGTCGGTGATTTTCTCCGGCAATCTACAGTCACTTCTACCGTGCACAGTTTTATGCGTGGACGACAAGATGATCCTCGCACCTTGCTTTTTTTTCAAGTGTCTGTAGAAGAATCAGAACACGGCGGTGAAGATAATGGAACAGATGAAACAGGACTTGAAAGCAGTAAAGAATCAGACAATAACAACACTACTGGTAGTAGTAGCAACACCAACACCAACACAAACAATCAAGAAGAGAAGAACAGTGTTCAAAAAATACAAACAATGAAAACAAAAAAAGGTCCAAAAACAAAACGAAGAAAACTCGTATTTACAACAGGTGCAACAGATGGATTACAAGGTATATGTGTCTATTTTTTAGCTCTTCCAGTGGTAGGAAAGCCTGATCCTGCATTAGGATTTTTAGGAAGTTTTCGAATTGTATCTGGACAATTCGATGCTAAAAGTGGACCCTCTCTTTTAAGTGATATGTCTGATCTTATTGGAATGGTGTACGGTCCAATTCATGCTTTAGAACAATCAGGAATATCAACAACAAATACAATGACAACGCCACAATATCCTTCTGCTTTAACTGCAAATTCGATGGGTTCTGCTGATCCAATTATTAATAACATTCAAAATACTTTTGCACCAAACATTGATACTACTATTCAAGAATTTTCTGCTTTAATGCGTACTACATCATCTTCTATGGCACATGTTGGTCATGTTTCACAACTTACCACAGCCATCGAAGAAGCTGATTTGAGTACAACATCACCAGATCGTTTATTACGTCAGTTGAATCGTTTACTTTCAAACATGCTTGCTGCTTCTACAGAAGAAAATGAAAAAAATGAAGTACCAAATTATAGTTCGACACGAAAAGGAGGTGGAAATGGAAATGGAAATGGAAATGGTGAAAGTGGTGGTAAAAAAAATAACGGTAACAATAATAAAAACAAACAAAGTGAAGATGGTGGTTATGATGATAATGCAGAACTACTCAAATGGAAAGTGACTATGGTACGTCTGGCATCAGCATTGCAACAAGCAGAAGAACCGGTGTTTCTTGAACTGTTGAAGCAAGTTAAAAATCAAAGCATGGTTCGAGAATGGGAACTACAATTAGGTGATCTTCGACATCGTTTAGCAGAAGCCAAAGACAACGTCAAATATTTATATGCCATTGCTGAAATTACTAGACCTCTTTTGAGTGAACATCCAAAATCATTGATCGAAACAATGCCAAGAATTGTAAATTCGATTGCTTGGATGGCATGTATTTCGAGATTTTTTAATACACCAGATCGATTGGGATCTTTGTTTCGTCGTTTGTCGGATCGTGTAGTACGATCTTGTAAACGTTGTGTGTATGGTGCTTGGAAAGAATTTATACAACCCGAACAAGATTTGTCTTTGTCTTCTTTATCTTCAGCACCACCACTTGCAGTACAAAGTCATTGGGATCTTCGTGTACGTTTAAACGTTGTTGAATCTATTGAATCTTGCATTGAACTGTGCGAAGCATTTCGTACATCCTATACCGAAACAAGAATTGGATTGAAAAAATTCCCAAGCGCACCACAATTTGATTTTAATGAATTGCATATATTTGGTCCAATAAATGATTTTCAACAACGAGCCCATGTTTTACGCGAAATGTTACAAACATTGCATGAACTTTCTTCTTTAGGAAAAAGAGGTTCACCTCTTCGTGACGAAACAAAACAAGTATTACGACGCATTGCTTTATTGGAACGTAAATACGCCAGTGAAGCGTTTGATCCATTGAACAACACCCGAGTTCTTGGAGGTTCCAATCTTACTAATCTTATCAATGCATTTCGTAGTTTTGTAATTGAACTCGTATCCAACGTCAAAACAGCTATTGAAACTAGATTACGTGAATGTACTAGTACTCGTCAAGCATTAAAATTTTTAGCTGGAGTATTATCAATTTCTGGACTCATGGCACAACCGGGCATGCCTGATGCTGTGCAGGGTTATTATTCATCCGTAGTAAAACGGTATCGTACTGAACTAGATCGTATTGCTAAATTGTATGAACATCAAAAACATGATCCACCTTTGCGTCGCAGTATACCACCGGTCGCTGGTCATATTGAATGGTCAAGACAACTGTTTCGTCGAATTTCAGAACCTATGCAATTGATTCAACAACATGATAAAAAAAGTTGGCAACAAGAAAACAAAGTTGAAGTAGGAGAAAAAGACAACGAACGAGACAATGAACGAGACATTGAACGAGGGAATGATGTATCAGATGTAGGGAGCGGAGTAGCAGCGTCGTTAAATGGCGAAGATTCATTAGAACTTGATGACGTACCTAAAAAACAACGGTTGACGGTCTTGTCATCGGAGTTGGTACGAGTATACAATCGTATTGCAACAACATTGGTCAAATATGAAACACTGTGGCACAAAGAATGGGAAAAATCAGTTGATGGATTTCAAGAGCATCTTCATCGTCCATTATTAATACGAACAGCATCTGTAGAATTGCATGAGTTCAAGAGTTTGGTTGATTTAAAAGGAAAAGGAGATGAAGAAGAAGAGAAAAAAGGCAAAAGCAAAGGCAAAGGAAATGAAGACGAGGACGAAGATGTACCTAAATTAGGCATTCATGGAATACATGTTAATTTCGATGCGAGGCTATTTCAATTAACACACGAAGCCAGACATATGGTAAGGTTAGGATACAGTGTTCCAGAATCAGCAAGATTTGTTTGTGAGCAAGAAAGTCGACTCAAAAGGACGTTCGATGAATTAAAATTTCTTTTACATGAGTTACATGACTCAATGGTACAAATACCAGAATCAGTTCGTCCACTTCTTGTACCTCTTCTCAAACGAATTGAAGCAGTGATTCGTCCTGGTTTACATGCTGCGGTGGATGAAAATACTGCAGTGAAAGTAACAACATTGACATGGATGTCACTGCGTGTTCCTGCGTATGTTGCACGTGTGGAGCAAGCAGTACGTGATTTACAAGGACGAGTGGCTAAAACGAGAGATGTCTTGGAACATCAAGTTACACCAAGTATTTCATTAATACGAGATCATGGTGGAGACGTATTTTTGAATCTTCCTCGTGGAATGCACGCAGCACAACTCTCCGTGGCTGGCTTTTTAGAACATGTTGAAACACGATGTACTCATGTAGCTAAAAAAATAGAGGAAAGAAGTGCGTCTATCGAAGGAGCTGTGGAACATATGATTGGAAGAGCATGTGAGAATTACAATGCAAAAGAACTCATACAAGTTACTGAATGTGCAAATACATTAAGAAAACATTACGAAGATATGATACAAAATGCTGTTGAAAACGTAATTATTTCTACCTTGCGTGCTCTTCGATTGCGTGTCGCATCCGGTGTTGGTGGTTGTTTTTTGTTTTTGGATCCACCATTGTTTCGAGTCGAAGCACAATTAAAAATCCCAGAAGTTATTTTAAGTCCACCTTTGGATACTATTCAACTATGCATTAATAAAGCTGCAAAAGCCATTATTTTTTCAACAAGGCAAGTATATAGGTGGAGTGCACGCAGGAATCAAACATTGGCGTTAGCCTTGGGTGGTGCTGCTAATGCACCGGGTCATCATGAAGATGAAAATATTGACGCTGCTGCTGCTGCTGCATCCGAACGTGCTGTTGTCGCACCACCATTATCTGAAAAACATTCCTTTTTTATCAATATTGCACAAAAACGTGGTTTAGTTAAAGTAGTATTGCAAATGACAGCTAGTTTATCCAGGCTGCATCTTCGTGTGGGGGAACATTTGCAGGCATTTGAACAGTTTGGATTTTTATGGAAAAAAATGGCGAATGAACAACTTGCTGGATTTATAAACGAACCGACCGATGAGCGTTTTAGTCTAATACAAGATATTACAGTGGAACCCTCACCAGAAGATGCCTATGTTCGTCATCATGCCAGTCAGCAAGAACCAACAATGGTGGATGAATTTGCCAAAGAAATAAAACTTCTCAATACAGTATTGGAACGCATTGATCTTGTCAAACCAATCAAAATTATAGAGTCTTTAGCTGTGGATTGTACTTCATTAAAAGCTTCACTTCAAGCGGAAGCAAAAAGATGGAAACAATTGTATGGAAATGCTTTGGCTGAATGGGCATTGGATGAAATACGTTCATTGCAAGGATTTTTGAGTGAAACTAGAACCGCATTGGAACATGAAGTTACCAATTTAGATGAGTTGTCAGCAATGATGAATACATTGCTGGCATTGCGTGAGCTTGAGTCTGAAATTGATGAAAAAATTCAACCAATTTTAGAAGCACAATCGTTATTAGATCGATTTCGAATTGATGTTTCAACTCAACATGTAGACATGGTCTTAGCATTGCAAGATGAGTGGCAAAAACTGAAACAATTGGCAGAAGACTGTGCAGATCGTTTGCAACAACTGCAACCAATCTTTCGTAGACAACTCAATGACGATGTTTCTGCTTTTAAAGTGGATGTATCTGAATTTTGTACGAATTGGGATGATCGTGGACCTAGTTCACTCGATGCTGAAGAGCCTAAAACAGTACGAATACGACTTGACGAATTTACTTTAAGTTTTTCGACAAGACAAAGAAAATTTGAACGCTTTGCTGCGGGTGAAGTATTGTTTGGTCAGGCTGTTACAACTTTCCCAGATTTAGAATCCATTGAAGTACAAATTGAACAATTAACATTATTGTTGTCACTGCATCAAGATGCAACATCTACTATTCATCGCTACGAACATCAAAAATGGCATGCCACTAATTTTCGTGAGTTGCAAGAAACCATGCAAAGTTTACGTCAAAGATGGAGTGCTGTTCCAGAAGCAGCACATGTACATACTAATATGTGTGTCCCCATTAAACTGTTATTGGAAGCTTTTTCACAAAAATTGACTATTATTCTTCGACTAGCGAAACCATCTATGATGATGCGAAGACATTGGGAACTTTTGGAAGAAATTTTAAGTATTGATTTATTCAATCAAGGTGGCGAGAACGTAGGTTATCAAGCACCAGTTGCTTCTACTCGCATGGAAAATTGGAAATTAGGCAAAGTTACCAAAGCACCTATTTTGGAACATCGTGATACTATTTTAGCATTGTGTGCATCGGCATCAAAAGAAGGTGGTGTACGTCGCAAACTTGACAAAATTAAAGCTGATTGGACATTTGCAGAATTAACTTTTACTTCCTATAAAAGTACAAGTCACAAAGGGCAAGTTGTATTAGAAAGCCGTGCTACGCACGCTTTAATGGTGCGATTGGAAGATTCAGTAGTAGCCCTCAGTGCATTAGCCGCAAGTCGATACACTTCACCCTTTCGACCAGAACTATTGCAGTGGCTACAAACGTTGGGAACCGTACGAGAAACTTTAGAACATTGGCTAGAAGTACAAGCACTTTGGATGTATTTGGAAGCAGTATTTTCTGGAGGTGACATTGCATTATCAATGCCATTGGAAGCCAAGCGATTTGCTGCATTGGATAAAACGTGGGTTACTGCGGTATTGTCAGCAGTAGCACAACCGGACGTAATTAATGTATGTTGTACTAATGACAATATTCGTAACGCTTTGCCATATTTAAGCGAACAATTTGAACGATCACAAAAATCATTGTCTGGATATTTAGCACAAAAACGTGATCAATTTCCTCGCTTTTACTTTTTGTCAGATCCTGTACTGTTAGAAATTTTAGGAAGAGGTTCGGAACCTACTTCCATTCAACCCCATGTGCATCGTTTATTTGCCAGTATCGGTAAAATTATATTTGTTAAAAATGATGAAGGTACTCCAATTGATAAAATTTCTGGCGTAGTCTCACAAACGGGAGATATATTACCCTTTGTTGGTGATCGTATGGTACGAACATCTACACATATTGAACGTTGGCTTTCCTGGTTGGAAGCAGAAATTCGTTTCATGGTCTGTTCCAACGTTTATGATGCTGTTGTAGAAGTTGCTGGTGGAGATGATGATTCAGATGAAGACGATGTGGAACTTGAAGATTTTTCTGCTTTGGGTATTGGAAATAATGGAAACAATGGAAATGGTAATGGACGAGGAAGTAGTGGCAGTGGTGGAGCACAACGAATAGATTCACGAAGAGGTCCGTTATCCAACAAAACAGACATTTTACATTTGCTTGAGTCATCCAGCACTCAAAGTTGTTTGACAGCTATTCATGTTAGTTGGACCAATCAATGTACAGAATGTATTAATCTTCTTAAAGTAGTAAATCCATATGCTGCAAAAGTTGACAAAGACAAAAAAGATACAAATATAAAAAAAGATAAACGTAGTTCAATCAGAGAATCATTAGCTCTTGTTTTGCAACGAATGTCAATGTCTTTAAAAGTGATGGTATCGCAAGCTGCTGATCCAAACTTTCCATCCCTGTATCGTAAAAAACTTGAAGCTGTCATCACATTACAAATTCATCTTCGTGATTCTACTGATGCTTTGTATCGTCTTCGTATCAAAAGTGTACATGAATTTGACTGGCAGCGTCAAATTAAAATGTATTGGATGCCAGACAATTACGGAACGTTGGAAGAGATTGCTGATGGAATTGCTGAACTTCAACATGCACATCGTAGTGGAGGGGGTCATCGAGGAAGAATACATGTAGATTCAAAACATGTTGAAGGTGGGAGTAAAAAAATACAAGAAGGCAGTCTTGAAAATAAAACTACTTCGTGTTGTGTCACACGTATTCTTATGTGTGAAGAACCATATGGATTTGAATATTTAGGTCCTTGCACAAGACTTGTTATGACACCACTGACAGAGCGGTGTTACATTACATTGGCACAAGCCTTAAGTTTATTTCTAGGTGCAGCGCCTACTGGACCAGCTGGAACAGGTAAAACAGAAACTGTTAAAGATATGGCTAAAGCTATGGGAAGATTAGTCTATGTATTTAATTGTTCCAATCAAATGAATGTACGTGCATTGGGTCAAATTTTCAAAGGTCTTGCGCAATGTGGAGCATGGGGTGATTTTGATGAGTTCAATCGCATTGATCTTGGTGTTCTTAGTGTTGCTGCACAACAGATTTCTATTATTTTTGAAGCGCTTCGTGCTAAAAAAATAACTACTACATTTTTAGATGGTAAGCGATGTGCTGTTCATCGAAATTGTGGCATGTTTATTACAATGAATCCACCACAATATGGTGGTAGAACTGCACTGCCAGAAAATTTAAAAGCTCAGTTCCGTTCTGTATCCATGATCAAACCTAATCGACAATCTATTATTCGTGTTATTTTATCTTCATCTGGATTTCAACTAGCAGATGAATTAGCTAGTCGTCTTCATGTATTGTACGGCTTATGCAAACAACAACTTTCGAATCAACCCCATTATGATTTTGGTCTTCGAAGTATACTTTCAATATTAGAAACAGCAGGCAAATCGTTGAGAATCTGTCTCGCAAATGAAGAATTACAACGAGATGTAACAGACCCACCCATAAAAACAAGCCCAAGTTTAGAAAATCGTGTATTTGTAGATACAATTCGTGATTTAAATGTTCCAAGATTATCGGCAGAAGATGCTCCATTATTTTCTGGTTTACTTGATGATCTTTGGTCGCAATCAGATACGAATGATGAACAACAAATATCAACTCAAGACACAGAAATTATGGAACATTTGATAGAAAGTGCACGAGATCAAATGTGTGATCCATCACCAATATTTATGGATAAAGTAATGCAATTGTACAAAGTTTCTGACGTAAGAGTAGGTATTGCATTAATTGGTGGCAGCATGTCAGGAAAGACATGTGCAACTCGTGTCTTACTTCAAACATTAAGTGAGATGTCGGATGATAAAGTGTACCGTGAATCCAGAATGAATCCAAGGTCTGTTGGTCGCGATCGTGTTTTTGGCAGATTAGATCCAGTAACGTTTGACTGGACAGATGGTGTATTAACACGTTTGTGGCGTCGTGCAGTTCAAAGGCAAAAAACACAAGACGAACATACATGGTTAATTATTGATGGTCCTGTTGATCCAGAATGGATTGAAGATTTGAATTCTGTGTTAGACGACAATCGTGTGTTAACATTAGCTAATAGTGATCGGCTTGCCATACCTATGGGTACTAAACTTATTTTTGAAGTAGAAGATCTTCGACATGCTTCTCCAGCTACAGTCTCTCGTTTAGGTATTGTCAATATGGGAAACGAGCCGAGTGGTATAGGAGTAGAAGCGACTGTGTCTTGGAAATCATTAGTATCATCATGGGCAAGAGAATGTAAAATGCAACGTGCTGAAATTCAAGCAACAGATATTTTGGAAGCAAATATTTCTAATGTCCGGAGTGTGGTTGAAGAAAAAAATATCAACAACAGTAACAACAGTATCAAGAATAGTCAAACGAGCAACGATAACAAATCATCTTCTAAAATGTTAACAAATTTGGACAAAATATTAGAACTTGTAGAACAACACATGGAATCCAGTCTCTTGTTTGTGGTGTCACATTGCGCACCACTTCTTCCAGTACGTTGGGGACCACTTGTTCGCAACTTTCTTCTGCTTCTCAATTCCGTTGCTGAGTCATGTGAAATTGATTTTTTAGCAATATGGACACCAGCACGTGAAGTAGATCGTTGTTTTGTTTATTCATTAGCATGGTCATTAGCAAGTTTATTGAATGATAAGGATAGATCCATGTTTGATGAATTTATTCGTGGTGAATACGAAGAATTTGAAACAGAAGCCGCATTACTTCAAATTTTACCGGGAAGTGTATACGACACAATATATCAATATGATCTTCGTGCCGATCGTTCTTCTTCGTGTTCATGGGTACATTACGAAGAAATTGTTTTAATGGAACGACCAAGATTCGATTTGTCTTCTAATTTGATGATTGTTCCAACCATTCAACACATACGTTGTCGCGATCAGTATGTTCGATTTTCAAAGAATGGATCAGTTGTTTTAGTCGGTGATTCTGCCAGTGGTAAATCAACTATACTTGCTGATGGTATTGATACACGACGAACGCATGCAGAAATGGAAGAATTGGGTGGTGGACAAGGACCAGGACAAACAGTAGTTGCTGCGTTGTCTTCATTTCGAGTTTCACTTACAGGACCACATGGTGCTGAAGATTTACAAGCTATTATAGAAAGAGAACTGGAAAAGAAAATGGCACAAACATACGGTCCACGACGTGCCAAACGTCTCATTTATGTGCTTCAAGATATGAATGTTCCAGAACCAGATAAATGGGGAACACGACCAGTTCTTGAATTAGTCTCACAAATGACTCACGAACAAGGTCTGTACAGTACTACAAAAGCAGGCGAATGGCACTCGTTTGACGGTGTTGAACTGACAGGTACAATGATTATGAATTCACAACGTACAGTTGATAACATTCGGTCACGCATTTTAGGAAGATTAATCTTACTTGGTGTAGAAACACCAAGTCAAGCACTATTACAAACAATATTTGAGCAAATTATCAACGGAAAATTAGAAGAACAAAACAAAATGAAAATGAATGAATTCTCAAAAGAAATTATTGGAATGACGTTATCCTTGTTAGCTTGGTCATCTAAACGATTTGTAAGCACACCTTTACATCCTTGGGTGACTTTTACTGTACGTGATGTTTCTTCAATTTTTCAAGGTTTGAATATGTCACAAAAAGGTGGTGTTTCCACGTCACAATCCGAAATGATGACAATGTGGAGGCATGAATGTGAAAGAACAATGATGGATAAGTTAACAGACCCTATTGATCGCGAAGAGTTTTCCATTGAAGTAGTAAAAAGAGTTCAAGATTTAGATGCCAATTGGGTTCCGTCTGCTTCAGCACTAAACGGTCGTAGTAATTCTCCTTCGAAATATTCTCCTAGTAAAAGTAAGACAAGTAGTAATTACGAACAAGCAATTATTGGTTCTTCAATGTACTATTACATGCCAATGTTACCCTCAAAAAATGATAACGCATTGAGTGGTGTTCAAAAAAAAAGTGGTGACTTGTGTTATTCTATGGTTGAAAGTGTAGATGAAGTGCGACCTAAGTTAGAAAGTCTTTTGCAACGTTCTAAATCTATCGGTACTATTCCTTCGGAAGATGATTTATCCGAGCAAGTAATGCTGGCAACCATTTCAACCTTAGACATATCATTGTTTGCTGACGTCATTGTACATTGCATGCGAATTTCAAGAGCACTCACGCATGATGCCAAACATGCTATCATTGTAGGGATCAGTGGTACTGGTAAACAAAGCATCGCTAAACTTGCAGCTGTCGCATCTGGTTTTATTGTTTTAAAAATACCAGAGCAAGGAAGACGTGTAGTAAAATCAACTGATATTGCAGCGTTTCAAACAATATTTATGGAACAACTTCGATCTTTATGGAAAGCAGCAGTATTGAGTAATACACCTGTAGTGTTGCTTTTAACTGGTGAAGATTGTGCTATTCCTAATATAAATGGCAATTCAATGATTTTAGAATATGTTAACTGTTTATTATCAGATGGAATGGTACCTGGTTTGTTTACAACAGAAGAATTGGAAGCACTTCGATTAGAAATGGCAGCATCGATGACTCATGCAAGTAATACAATACAGGAAAGTTTTCGACGTTTGCGTCGTAATCTTCGTGTAATCATGTGTTTAAATTCTCGCAGTGCACAACTACAAAAATATTTTCTTGCCTATCCACAACTATTGAGAAAATCTTATGTAGATGTAGTTGATCCATGGTCTCGTAGTGCTCTTAGTTTAGTTGCAAAACAAAGATTAATAACAACGACTTTTGGAAACGGCGACAACAATAAAACGACGAAAATAAATTCAACAACAGAAACAAGAACAAAACGTCGAAGATCAAACAAAAGGAAACCAGCAGACCAAACACGTGGACTTGTGGTTGATACTTTAGCTACTTTACACATGGATGCTAGTAGTAATAGTGATCCAATGGGTCTTGTTACACCAAGATCTTTTTTGGGTCTTCTCGATACATTTAAAGAAGTTTTTGAAGATTCACGCACATCGAGAATTTCACAAATTAAAAAGTTAGAAAAAGGTCAAGCAAAATTAGCAGAAGCCGAGCGTGGTACTGAAATAATGGGCCACGAACTAAAAGAACAACAAGTTGAATTGGAAGGAAAGGGAGAAGAGCTTGCTCGTTTATTGGATCGCATTCGTGCAGATACTACAATGGCTGAACGAAAAAAAGGTGAAGTTGAAGCAGTACGTAGAAGACTAGAATCAGAAGCCAAAACATTAGCAGACAAAGTATTACACATTGAAGCTGAATTAGCAGACGCCCTTCCTGTATTGGAAGAAGCTCTTGCTGCATTAGATGCTATTACTTCTGGTGATATAAGTAATTTACGTACTATGCGTCAACCACCCATGTTAATTAAAAGAATTATGGACGCTGTCTTAATTATAATGAAATTTCCACTTCCACCACAATTAATATTGTATGAAATGGATGCTCAAGGAAAATCATTTGTAGAAGGAGCAGAAATGTTACCATGTTGGAATGAAGCGAAAACAATGATGGCGGATGGAAGTAAGTTTCTGAAATCATTGACTGAGTTCAATCCCGGACTACTAAACGAAGAAAGTATTGATCTTCTTGAACCTTATTTGAAACGTGCTGATTTTACTTATACCGCCGCCAAGCGATCTTCCGGTGCTATTGCTGGTGTGTGTACATGGGTTCGAAGTTTATCCAATTACTTTCACGTTGCAAAAGTTGTACTGCCATTAAAAGATGCTGCTGAACTAGAACAAAAACGTCTTGAGGCAAAAAAATCAATGTTGAAAGGTGCTGAGGAAGAATTGGAAGAGAAAAAACGTGAACTTGAAAAAATTACTACAGAGTACGACGACGCAATGAGAAGCAATCAAGAACTTGAAGCAAGTTTAGAACATACAAGAAATAATATTGAAGCTGCACGTTCTTTAGTTGCAAGTTTAGAAGGTGAAAAAATTAGATGGGCTCAACAACACTCCGAAATTACTATTCGTTTAGGACATACGCCATGTGAAGCTGCTATTGCTGCATCCTTTTCAATTTATGCTGGTGCATTGACACCACATCAACGTCTTCGTATGATGACTACATGGCCCAAAGAAGTACGATGGGCTGAACTTCCAGATTTAGTGCATGCCGAATCATTAATGGATGATTACTATACCATCAAAGATATTACTGTTGAATCTCCTGTTATCATTGGTTTAATGTTGATTATACGACGTTTATTACTACCTGACAATATGGAACAGCGCTGGATATTACAAGGACTTCCAGCCGATGAACATTCTTTACAAAATGCTATTATAGTAAAAAATTCAATTGGTGCACGAGTACCTTTATTGTTAGATCCACAAGGTCAAGGTTTGCGTTGGCTTGAAAATTCTTTTAAAAAATCTTCTAATAGAAACAACATTGATGGTAGTGTTATTGAAAGTGAAGTTAATAGTAATAGTAAAAGTAGTGGCGGTATGAATAAGAATACTAATACCAGTACTACTAGTACTAGT
>MDTF01000857.1_pt1 | contig 18055 bp, 18 predicted proteins | sample 811191 | NCBI WGS metagenome assembly MDTF01 (sample SAMN05326649, study PRJNA326480) | marine metagenome | isolation source: seawater | place: Southern Ocean | collected 2011 | reverse complement strand
TATTTGCTTTATACTTCATACTTATATTGAGATTGTATTATTAATAAAAACTAATTTAATGAATAAAAAACCCATAATTCTTGGAATTGAATCAAGCTGCGATGAAACAGCTGCTTCTATCATAACAGAAAATGAGCAAGGTTTGCCAACAATTTTGTCAAATATCGTTTCAAGTCAAGTTGATGTTCATAAAGAATTCGGTGGTGTAGTCCCTGAACTTGCTGCGAGATCACACCTAGAGAAAATAGATTTAATTACACAAAGAGCAATTGATGTGAGTGAAATAAAAATTGAAGAAATAGATGCTGTAGCGGTAACTGCAGGACCCGGCCTTATAGTTTGTCTCTCTATCGGTTTAAGTTTTGGAAAAGCATTGGCTTCTTCACTCAATAAACCATTTATTGCCGTTAACCATTTAGAGGGTCATGCATTAAGTCCTAAACTAAATTCTGAATTAAATTACCCCTATCTCCTACTATTAATCTCTGGTGGACACACTCAATTTTTAAGTGTTCGAGGGTTAGGAAATTATAAAAGATTAGGAACAACTATTGATGACGCTGTTGGTGAAGCTTTTGATAAAACAGCAAAATTATTAGGTATAGAATTTCCCGGTGGACCACAAATCGAAATTTATGCAAAAAAGGGTAATGCTGATAAATATAAATTACCAAAACCAATTTTTCATAAAGGTGGATGCAATTTATCTTTTGCAGGCTTAAAAACTGCTGTTTTAAAAATATCAAAACAAATTAAATCAAAACAAGAAAAATATGATTTAGCAGCTTCATTTCAAAAAACTGTTGAGGAAATATTATATAAAAAAAGTAAAATAGCTTTTCAAGAATTTAGAGAAATAAATAATTCAAATAAGAATACATTTGTTGTTGCTGGTGGAGTTGCTGCAAATGACAAAATTAGAAAAGTTTTAAAAGATCTATCTAAAGAAGAAAAATTTAATGCAATATTTCCTCCTACTAATTTGTGTGGAGATAATGCTGCAATGATTGCAATGGTTGGTCTGGAAAAATTTAAATTAAAACAATTTAATCATTTAGATTATCCAGCAAAACCAAGATGGGCTTTGGATGAAAAAGCCATATTTCTAAAAGGATCTGGAATAAAACTTTAATCTAAAAAAATTTAACTATTTTTTTTTAAAAAAAAATACATCTATAAAATCTTCAAAATGAATTCTATCTCTCACAGAAAACATCGGTGGTGTGTCTGAAAAAAAGATTAATAAATCATTTTTATCTAGTTGATTAATAAAATTATTTATTTTTTTATTAAAATTTATTTGCATATGATAAAGTGTACAAAATTGGTTATTAAGGTTTAATGGCCTTGAATTACATATACTTATTTTCTTAAAATCTTGAATTTTTATAGGTATATGGTTTTCTACTGTTAAATAAATTATTAGTTTTTTTTTATTTATTTCTTCAATTTCGTTTAATAATTTATCGACAATTTCATTCTCACACACACCAATATAAAGAGAATTTTTTTCACATATATTATAATTTTTTTTAATTAATTCTTCTCTAAAATACACTTCTTTAAAAAAAGGTATTTCCTCATTTTCTAATTTGGTTGTATATCTAATACTCCTTTTAAAAAAACCACCATCATAAGAATGTATATAAATTTTATATCTATCAGTTAATTTATCTATCCAGCAGTTTTTATTTTTAAAAAAAACTGATAAATGATTATTCTTATTTAGATTATAAAATTCACTAAAGTATTTTTCATTGTCACAAAAAAAATTTAATTCTGAACCCAGCGTTGTATAATTTTTACTCCAATTTTTTTTATAGTAACTTATTTCAACATCATTCAAATTTTGAATCAAACTTTGTGTAAGATTATTCTTAATATGTTTGTCTTTAAAATTAGGATAACTTTCATTAATTATTATGTATATGTCTTCTACATTTTTATATTTGTTAAAAGCTTTTTCAAATTTAAATTTGGGAGTATTTTTATTCTTAGGAGAATATTCAATCATAGAATTTAAAACTAAATACCAATTATCATTTCTTAAAATTTTTCCATCTTGAAATAATCTTACTTTGTTTTGGATTTTATTTATTACATTTTTTAAAAATATATTATTAAACTTAGTGATAAAAGTTAAATTGAAGCTAAATATAACAATAAGCAAAACTAACGATGCATACATAAATGATTTTTTATAATATTTTTTCTTGTCTAATAAATTATTTCTATATTTTAAAATAACTAAATTAAAAAATAAAAAAAATACATATTTTATATTTTTTAATAATATTAAAAAAATATAATCAAAATTTAAATTACCTGGATTAGTTAAAACAACTTTAAAAAAGTTAAATGTTAGCCCATAAGTATCAAGAAAAGATGAGGTTGTTTCGAAAATAATAAATAAAATAAACAGATAACTGTTAAGGCAATATAAAAATCCCTGAACTGAAATTAGACCAATATTGAAACTTGTCGTATCATATAAAAATATTATCGAAATAAAATTATATGATACCAATAAAAAAATATATCTTTTAAAGTTTATGAGGTTTATAAATTTTAGTAACATTATGAATTTAAAATAAAAAATAATGGTGAAAAAAAAAATTATTGTTAGTGTAATTATATTACTTTTTATCACAAGTTTTTTATTTATATCTAGTTATGAGGATAAAAACTTTAGGGTAGCTCATGCTGGTGGTGAATATAATGAGCTTACTTATTCTAATTCTTTAAATGCAATTAAAAAGAATTTAGCTAATGTAAAGTATTTTGAATTAGATCTTCAGATAACAAAAGATAATCGATTAGTCTGTTTACACGATCCAAACATACATGACTTGAGTTTTGATGAAATTAAAAAAGAATTGTTAAAAAATAATAAGTGCTACGATCAAAAATTAAAAAAATTTTTAGATTTTAATAAAGATATATTTATTATTACAGATTTTAAAACAGATAATATTCAAGGATTAAAGTTTATTAAAAATAACTTTTATGAACATTTGGATAAATTTATTCCTCAAATATATTTTAAAAATGAATATGATGAAGTTAAAAAACTTGGATTTAATAAAATAATTTTTACACTTTATAAAGTGCCAAATTTATCTAACGAACAAATTATAACAGACATTAAAAAAATGGATCTTTTTGCAATTACCATGGATCCTGCCAGATTAAGAAAAGGTTTAGTAAAACAATTACATAACAAAAATTTTATTATTTACGTTTATACGGTTAATTCTTATTTACGTTTTTTACAGTATAAGCTTTTCTACGGTATGGATGAAATATATACGGACAATTTATTTTATTAATTAAAAGTTTATATAAAATTATAAGGATTTAAGGCACAGTTTATTAAAAAATTTATCATTAAATCTATGATGATAGTATTCCATAAAGAATCTATAAGAGTTATCTGAGTAAAAAATCTCATCTTCATCACATATTAAATGTAGACTAGATTGTGAACTAAAGTAAAAATTAAAAACATCTTTTCTTTTTTCCATTAAAAAAAAATTACAATAGGCAAAATATAAGATTAAAAAAGAATATACAATTACAGTCAGTCGTTTAGAAAAATTTTTAAGAAGATAAGATATTGCAATAATGTATGGAGCCACAACAAGTGTTTCATAATAATAAATAAATCCTCTTAGGTTAAGTATGTATATTAAAGATAAAATACTCATAAAAATTGCAATGTTTTTAATATATATATGACTGTTGTCTTCACTCTTAGACAGAATTGTATTTCGGGTAGAAAGTATTGTGATAAGAAATAAAATAAAAATTTTAAGAAAATTATAATCGTATTTTTTAATAGCTATTAAAAATAAATTGATAAAATAATCTAAATTTACTTTTGCGTTGTCATACAAACCTGGAAAATCACCCACATGAAACTCAATCATATAATGAAATGGATTAGTCAATCTGAACAAAATATAATGATTAAGCTCAACAAGATTAATAAAATCAAAAAATAAGACAAAAAATACACTTATACCAAAACCTATAAAATATAGCGACATAAAGACAAAAAATAATTTTATCTTTTTAAAATTAAAATTATTTATGATTAAAATTAAAAATAAAAAAAATATATTAAAAATTGAGAATAATATTAAGTCCAAATATTTTATTTTTTCAAATCTTTCAAATGTTTGAAGTTTAAGTTGTAAAATTAAATATAAAATTATAATTAAAAAATAAGATATAAATAAAATAAAATCATAACTATTTGTAAATTTTTTAATTAAGTTTTTTTTAATATATTGATTCAAATAGATTAAATTAATAAAAATTGGGAAAATAAATAAAAAAATAATTTGAATTTTAGTTAACATAGCCACACCAAAAAAGAAGCCACTAAAAATTATAAAGAGAGCTCTTCGTGCTTCATAAAATTTTATTTGGTAAATTGAAGATATCAAAAAAAAAATAATTGATAAATTTTCACTTCTTATTAAAAATGTTGATTCCACAAACCATCCAGAAACAATTAGAATACAGCAGCCAAGAAATGCAGATAATTCATCACATTTAAGTTTTATTAACAATTTATATAAGAAAAAAACTAAAAATATATTGATTGCTACATTTACATTTCTACAAAAAAAAAAGAGTTTTTGAAGTTCTGTATTTGGATCTGTAGAGGCTATTAAATCGTTAATATTTGAAACTGGCCCCAAATTAACGAATGAAAAAAATTTAAGTAATAGTCCATGAATTAAAAAAGTTGTGTAAGCGGGGTGATCTCTGTATTCTTGCTCGACACCTGATGATATCAGTAAACTGTTATAAATTAAAACTATGTCTTGGTCTAAAATTGCACTCCAATGAAAATATTGTGTTTGATAAATGCTAATTGAAAATAAGAAAACAGAAAGTATTAATAAAATTGATAATTTATAACTTTTTTTTTTATAAAAATGCATTATTAAATAATATATTAGTGAGTATTGATTAATAACCATTTATGAATAAAGTTACAATAATAATTACAACCTTAAATAAAATGAAAACTTTAATCGTTGTTTTGAATAAAGTTTATATTCTTTTACTAAATAATTAGTAGCTTATGAAGAATATTTTTCTGCTTCTTAAAAATATTAACAATTATGGTTTTGGGGTTTTTTTAAATATTATTTTTTTTGAATTAAAATATTTTTTTAGTCATAATAATATTAATACATTACATCACGATTCAGAATTCACTTCAAATTACAATGATACAAAAGCAAAAAAAAATTATAATACGCCATATATACCAACGCCCTATTATTTTCTTTCTATTATTAGAAAAATTTTAAAAAAAAATACATTAGATAATTTTACACTTATAGATTTTGGATGTGGTTATTCTAGGTCACTATTTTTTTTAAAAAGTTTTTTTAAATTTAATTTTATTGGTATCGATATAAATAAAAATATAATAAAAAAAATGCAAAGTCATAAATCTTGGAATACTGTATTTTTTAATTATGACTTAAAAAACAATAACAAGAGAAAAAAAATTTTAAACTTCATTAAGCAAAAAAAATGGAATAAAAAAGAAATTGTAGTTTTTTTTTCTGACTCTTTTGACGTATTAAATTTAGAAATAATTATGGCAGATTTTATAAAATTTAAAAATTTATATTTGGTGTTAGTTAATACTAGAAATTATAAAATTTTAGGAAAGAAATTTATAATTATTGATAAATTTTTTTTTAAAAATAAAAACAGAAATATTATACTCCTTAAAAATGCTAAAAGATAAAATAGAAATTCTAATTCCAACATTTAACGAGGAAAAAAATATTGGTACTGTTTTAACAGAGTTAAATTATGAGGGGTACTTTAACATTACAATCTTAGATGCTAATTCTTCAGATAAAACAGTTGAAATAGCTCTTAAACATAATTGCAAAATATTATTAGATCCACCACAAAAAAAAGGTTTTGGAAATTCACTAATTAATGGTTTTGATAATTTGAGTGGAGATTATTTTTGTGTTTTTGATGGTGATAATTCATTTAATCCTAAATCAATCGAAGAAATGTTTTTTAAAATACAAGAAGGGAATGACTTTGTATTTGCCTCTAGATACAAAGACAATGAAGTAAGTGAGGATGATGATATTTTTTCTAAATTTGCTAATTATTTTTTTACAAAAATAGTTACTTTTTTATTCAAAATAAATACTAGTGATGTTTTATTTTTGTATGTTCTTGGTAAAAAAGAAATGATAAAAAATTTATACCTTAATCAGACAGATTACAGTATTTGTACTGAGCTTATAATAAAGGCATATAAAAATTTTAAATGTTCTGAAATATTATCAAAAGAAAGAAAGAGATTACATGGTAAAAGCAAGGTAAATAAGGTATTCGCTTCTTTTACATTAATTAATAATATCTTAAGATTATACTTCGATTTAAAATGAAAAAAAAAATAGCATTTATTACTGGTATAACTGGTCAAGACGGATCCTATCTTGCTGAATTTTTGCTAAAAAAAAATTATATTGTTCATGGATTGCTAAGAAGAACAAGTGTTCTAAATGTTGATAGAATTCAAGAAATTATAGATATTTATGAAAAAAAAAGAAAATTAAATTTGCATTATATAGATCTTACTGACACTTCAAGTATTACAAATTTAATAATTAAGTACAAACCAAATGAATTTTATAATTTAGCGGCTATGAGCCACGTTGGCATAAGTTTTTCAACTGGAGAAGCAACCTTAAACATAAATACACTTTCATCATACAGGATATTGGAATCTATCTTAAAAAATCAAAAAAAATGCAGATTTTATCAAGCATCATCAAGTGAAATGTTTGGCTCAACATTGCCACCACAGAATGAGAATAGTTCTTTTAACCCTCAAAGTCCCTATGGTATTTCAAAAGTAGCTGCATTTTACACAACAAGATATTTTAGACAAGCTCACGGTTTGTTTGCTGCTAATGGAATTTTATTTAATCATGAGTCTCCCAGAAGAGGATTAAATTTTGTTACAAGAAAAATTACTCATTCTCTTGCAAGAATACTAGTAGGTAAAGAAAAAAAAATTAACTTAGGTGATATATCAACAAAACGAGATTGGGGTCATGCTAAAGATTACGTTAGAGGTATTTGGATGATCTTACAGCATAAAAAGCCAGATGATTTTGTTTTATCCACGGGTAAAAATTATTCCATCGAAGATTTTCTCAAAAAAGTTTTTAGTATTCTAGATTTGAATTGGAAGAATTTTGTAAATATAAATACGAAAAGTTTTATACGTCCATCAGAAGTTAGAAGCCTACTTGGAGATAGCAGCAAAGCTAGAAAAATTCTTAAATGGAAACCAAAGTATGATTTGGATTATCTTTGCAAGGATATGCTTTTAAGTGATTTAAAATTATATGGAATGACGCTTGAAGATGCAAAAAAAATTGCTAAAAAGAAATAACAAAAAAGTAGATTTGTGATTTATCAAATAAAACCAGTTATAGGAAGTAGGGCTAAAAAAAGTTTAATAAATTATATTAAAAAAGATAACTGGATCACAGAACATAAAATCACAGAAGCTTTTGAAAAGAAATTTTCTAAATTTACTAATTCAAAATATTGTATTTGTTTCCCAAATGGAACACTTACAATGTCATCAATTTTAAACTGTTTAGATTTAAAAAAAAGGGATGAAGTCTTAGTTTCTAATTATACAATGGTAGCTACAGCCAACGTAACAAAATTTGTAGGTCTTAAGCTTGGGTTAATTGATGTCTCAAAGGATGATCTTTGTATGTGCCCTCTAGATCTATTGAAAAAAATTACTAAAAATACCAAGGTTGTAATTTATACTCAAATGAATGGTAGGGTTGGACAAATTGAAACCATAAGAAAGATATGTAAGAAAAGGAATATATTTTTAATAGAAGATGCCGCTCATGCGATTGGGAGCTACAAAAAAAAAATACATGTAGGAAACTCAGGAATAGCCAGCTCTTTTTCATTTAGTATGCCAAAACTAATTACTATGGGTCAAGGTGGAGCCGTAATAACTAATAATAAAAAATTAGCTTCTAGATTAAGATTGTATAAAAATTTTGGAAGAAAAAAATCAGGTGAAGATGTCCATGATTATCTTGGCTATAATTTCAAGATAACAGATATGCAATCAATGTTAGCATTAGAGCAGTTGAAAGACATAAAATTAAGGATGAAAAAAAAGAAAGATATCTTTGAAAGATATAAAAATAACTTAAAAAATAATAATAAGATCAAATTTTTTAAACTTGAAAAAAATGAAACACCATGGTCTGTGGACATTTACTTGAAGGACGTAAATAAATTAAAAAAAATCTTACAAAAAAATAAAATTTTAACGAGATATGTTTACCCACCTCTAAATTCTCAAAAAATTTATAATAATTTCAAAAATCTTCCTGTTTCAAATTTTTACTGCAATAGAGGTTTGTGGTTACCAACAAGTTTAGATTTAAAAAATCTTGAAATTGATAAAATTTGTAAATTAATTAATAAATATATTTTTTAATGAAAGAGTCTGTCAGAAAAAAATGTCTGTGCTGCAGCAAAAAAGGTCTTAAAGAAATTATAAATTTAGGTTCTCATTCATTTGCTGATAGATTTGTCCCTAAAAATAAATTAAAAATAAAAGATCCAAGGTATCCATTAATATTAGATATTTGTAATAAATGCTCTTTTATTCAATCTAGACACATAACAAATCCCAAAAATAGATATTTGGCGATAGATTATTCGTACACATCTTCAAACTCTAATTATTCCAAAAATCATTGGATTGAATTTGCAAATAGTCTTGAAAAAAAAATCGCTCTTAAAAATAAAAAAATTATTGAGATAGGATCAAATGATGGTTTTCTTTCTTATCAATTAAAGAAAAGGGGAGCTGATGTTTTGGGAATTGACGCATCTGATTTTATGGTCAAATTAAGCAAAAAAAAAATTAATTCGATTCAAAGCATATTCACTTTTAAAGAAAGTAAAAAAATAAAAATTATTTTTGGTAAAGCAGATATAGTTATTGCTAACAATGTCTTTAATCATTCTGATAGACCATTAGATTTTTTAAAAGGAGTTTATAATTTACTAAAACAAGACTCGATTTTTATATTTGAACAACCAAATTTTACGGTGGGCGTTTTATCTTTAAAATTTGATCAAATTTATCATGAGCATATTTCTTACTTTACAGCTAAAAATATTCAATCTATCTTGCAACATAGTAATTTAAAGATAAGTTCATTATCAAAAAACTCATATCACGGTGGAAGTTTAAGAACTATTGCAACTAAGAAAAACTCTAATATTAAAGAATACAATATTAAAAAATTTATAAGTTTTGAAAATAAAAATAATATTTATAAGGTGCAATTTTATAAAGAAATGATGAAAAAAATTAACCTTAAAAAAGAAAAGATATTATCAAGATTAATAAATTTGGTTGATAAAGGTTACACAATATCAGGTATTGGAGCCGGTGCTAAATCTAATACTTTTTTAACTTTTTATGGTTTGGACAACCATATTATTAAATTTTTAACAGATAGTTCTAAATTCAAACAAAATAAGTATACTCCAGTCACAAGAATTATTATTAAAGATGATAAACTTCTGTCTAATTACAAAAAGATTGCATGCCTCATACTATCCTGGAATATAAGTAATATAGTCATAAATAAGATCAAAAAACTTAACAAAAAAATTAAAATTATATATACATAAAAATATGAAATATAAAAAATTGAAAATAGATTTTAAAGATAAAAGAGGAACTATCAGTGATATCTTTTATAAAAAAAATATCCAACATGTGGCAATAATTGAATCAAAGCCAAATGTTAGAAGAGGTGATCACTATCATAAAAAAACAACTCAATGGATGTACATGACAAAGGGTTCTTTGGAATATTGGTACAAACCCTTGAACTCAAAAAATAAACCTAAAATGAAACTTTTAAAGGTTGGTGATTTGGTTGAAACACCACCTAACGAAATGCATGCCCTTAAAATAGGAAAAAAAGGTAACGAATTTATAGTTTTTACTTTGGGTAAACGAGGTGGCAAAGACTATGAGGGTGACACCTATAGATTTGAGCCTTCATTAATTAGATAAGTGATAAAAATTTACTCAAAAATAAAAAAAAAAAATTTACTTCATATAATATTTACTCCTACCAAAAAAAATCAAAGAATAAATATTTCATCAGAAAATGAATTTATGCAATTATGTTATTTAAATCTAAATAAAGATAACAAATTTTTACCACATAAGCATTTTTGGAAAAAAAACAAACAAGCTAAAAGAATTGTTCAAGAATCCTGGCTTTTAATTAAAGGCTCAGCTAAAGTTTTTCTATATGATCTCGATGATAAATTTTTAACTTCAAAAATTCTAAAGCCTGGAGATGTAGCTATAACTTATTCAGGAGGACATAAACTAGATATTCTTAAAAATAATACAATTATTTATGAACATAAAAATGGTCCCTACGAAGGACAAAAAAAAGATTTAATTTATTTAAAAAAATAAGATATTATGAATGCAATTGAGCAACTAATACCAATATTTAAAGAAGTTTTTAATGATGATGATTTAATAATCACTTATTCTACCACTGCAAAAGAAGTTGATGGTTGGGATAGCTTGGCACATATTAGATTAATTGTTGCGATTGAAAAATCTTTTAACCTTCGCTTTACAGCGGCTGAAATATCTGAATTGGAAAATGTTGGTGAAATGATAAATTTAATATTAAAAAAGAAAATAAATGTCTAACTTAGTATCTTGGAATAATTATAAAGAGGGGCTACATATTGAATGGTCATTTTCTTTTTCCATGGAAGATATAATATCGTTTGCCAAACTAAGTAACGACCACAATCCAATTCATGTAGATGCTAATTTTGCTAAATCCAAGGGCTTTAAAGCTCCTTTAGTTTATGGTTTACTTTTGTCTACTCAAATGTCACGATTAATTGGGCAAGAGTTACCTGACAGTAATTGTATGTTGACTGGTGTTCAAATGAATTTTTTAAGCCCTGTTTTTCCAGATGAAAAATTAATTTTTGAGGCCACCCTGAATCACAAATCTGATTCAACTCATGCCCTTGAATTTGATTGTGATATCTCAAAAGAGGGAAAGAAATTATGTCGTGGTAAGGTGAGTGCTTTATGGAAACTGTAAATTCACGCTCATATATATTGGTAACAGGAGGGGCTGGTGGAATTGGTTCTGCTGTATGTAAACTTTTACCAAACATTGGAATTACACCCATTGTGGGTTTTAATACCAATTCAACTCAAGCCCACACTCTTGCTAAGGAATTAAATGGTTTTGCTGTAAAAATTGATATGAATATAAAAAATTCAATTGAAGAGGCAATTCAAATTATTATTAATCAACTAAAAGAAGCCGATAAATTGGCGGGTGTAGTACTAGGAGCATCACCTCCTCCTGATATACTTTCTTTTCTAGATATAAATTCTGATCATTTGTTAAATCAATTTCAGGTTAATGTAATTGGATCACAAATTTTATTAAAAGGTTTAATTAAGAACTTTTATCGCAAAAAAAAAATGGGGACAGTTATTGGTATTTTAACACAAGCAATTGGCACTAATAGTCAATTGCCTGCAACCGGAATGGGTGCTTATATAATTGCAAAAGGAGCTCTTAAAACTATGCTATCTGTTTGTGCAGCAGAATATCCTTGGTTAAAAGTTAGAACAATTAACCCTAGCTTTACTAAAACTAAAATGCTTGATGTATTTGATCCTCGTTATTTAGATATTCTAGATTATCAAAAAAAAATTTCTACTCCCCAAAAAATTGCTCAGTTAATTATTAAGGAGATTACAAATTGAATAATATATTTGAAGATTTACTTTGGTTACCAAAGTCTCCTCAAGATTTTTCTCAAAGATTGATGGAATCTTCTAATGTAGATGATTTATGTAGGTTAGCAAAATATTCTCTAAGTGAAAATCAATTAAATAAATTATTTAAAAAATTTCAATCACTCCAAAAAGGAAAGGTTAATTTTTTGTCCTTAATTCCAATGACTATTGGGGTGATCAGCAACGCAACAACTAAGTTAGCAGTTCCCGCTTTAGTAGCAACTGCATTAAGGTTTGGAATTATACTAAAAGTTGTTGAAGCAGAATTTAATCAAATAGCTCAAGAAGCTTTTTCTAAAGAATCAGTTTTTGCTGATCAAAATTTAGACTTTGTACTAGTAGCAATTGATTATCGAGGCCTACCTCTCTTAACAAAGCCAGGTGATAAAAATTTATCTGAAAAAAATATTTCTGATTGTTTTTCATATATTAAATCTATTGTAGATTCTTTACATGCCAAAACTGGGGCTCGGATAATTCTTCAAAATATTGTGCTTCCTGTTGAAACACCCTTTGGAAGTTATGACGGACGACTGCCTGGTACTTTATTTTCTTTAATTTCTGATTTAAATAGAAAGTTAGACGCATTAATAACTGACAACATTTTTGTACTAGACATTAATAGTCTTGCATCTAATTTAGGATTAATAAATTGGCATGACCCAACACTTTGGAATATTGCAAAGTTGTCCTTTCCACTTAGATATTTACCAATATATGCTGAGTATGTTTGTCGTATTTTATCTACAAGTTTAGGAAAAAGTCGTCGCTGTCTTATTTTAGATTTGGATAATACACTTTGGGGAGGTGTTATTGGAGATGATGGACTTGAGGGTATATTGATCGGTAACGGGGACGCAACAGGTGAGGCATATTTGAATGTACAACAAACTGCCTTAGAGCTTCGCAAGCGAGGAATTGTTCTTGCAGTTTCCTCTAAAAACGAAGATGCAACTGCTCGTAAACCATTTAAAGAACATCCTGACATGCTTTTACGTGAAGAACATATTGCAGTGTTTCAAGCTAACTGGTCGGATAAGGCTTCTAATATAAGGGCAATCGCTGAAACACTTTCGTTGGGTCTGGAAAGTATGGTGTTCCTTGATGATAATCCTGCTGAAAGAATGCAGGTTCGTAGGGAGTTACCAGAAGTTGCTGTACCAGAATTACCTAAAGACCCAGCACTATATTCAAGGACTCTCATTGCTGCAGGATACTTTGAGTCATTGGTTTTTTCAAATGAAGACAAAAAAAGAGCTGCCTTCTACCAAGAAAATGCAAAACGTGCTCAAATTCTTAATCAATCATCTGATATGAAATCCTATTTAAAATCTTTGGATATGCAAATAAACTTTGCACCATTTGATACAACTGGTCGGGCTCGTATAACTCAATTAATAAATAAATCTAATCAGTTTAACCTAACAACTAAAAGATATAATGAATTAGAAGTAAAAAATTTTGAAGATAACCCTATTTTTTATACCCGTCAAATACGCTTAAGAGATACTCTTGGTGATAACGGTATGATTAGTGTCATTATTTGTAAAAAAAATTTAGAATATTGGGAGATTGATACATGGTTAATGAGTTGCCGAGTATTGGGTCGTGAAGTAGAAGAGGCAGCTTTACAGGATATTGTATCAAATGCTAAAGATAGTGGAGTGATTAAATTAATTGGTATTTATAATCCAACTGTTCGTAATATTATTGTGAAGGATCATTATAAAAAATTAGGTTTTAAGAAAAAATTAGGTAAAACCCAAAATGAAGTTTGGGAATTAGACATTGCAAATTATAAATTTAAACAAGTTCCCATGCATTTTAAATACACTAATTAATGTAGATATTTGATTTATCAATATGAAAAATAAAAACATTATCTCTATTGCAAAAGCAAAAGATATTGATGAGATAATGAAATTCATAAAAAATGAGTGGAAAAAAAACCATATTCTTGCAGTAAATAAAGATTTTTTTCTATATGAATATGGAAATCAAGATCTAATTGATTTTGTAATTTCAAAAAATAATGACAATGAAATTAATGGAATTCAAGGATTTTTAAAATCCTCTAATGACAAAAACGCTTCAGTCTGGACAACAATGTGGAGCACATCAAAGTCAAGTAGTTCCCCAATGCTTGGGGTTTCTATGTTAAATTACTTACGTATGCAAGGGTACAGGTCAGTCATGTCGACTGGTATTAATGAACATACTGAGGAAATATATAAGTATTTAGGATTTAGCGTCGGCACCTTAGATCAATATTTTATTCCAAATAAAAATCTGGCTAAGCATAAAATAGCCATACTACCCAAAAGTATTTTAACAAAGAGTTTGGAAATTAATAAAAATGAAAAATTAATTTTTAAAAAAATAAATTTGAATGATATCGATAAAAAATTTGATTTTAATAAGTATAGTTTTAAATTACCATTTAAAAATTTTAATTATTTTAAAAAAAGATTTTTTGATCACCCTATTTACTCCTATGACATTTATGGAGTGTTTGATAAATCTAAATTATTATCAATATTAGTTATAAGAATTAATGAATATAAAAATTCTACTTGCATGAGAGTGATAGATTTTTATGGAGAGGAGTCTACCTTGAGTAATTTTACTTGGCACCTTTTGCAAATTATGCATTCTGCTGGACACGAATACATCGATTTATTTACAAAAGGATTAGATAAAAAAATTATAGCAAAAGCAGGCTTTATAAAGGTAAATAATAAAAAAAGTGACATGGTAATTCCAAATTACTTTGAACCATTTGTTCAATGTAATATCACCATTAGATATTTTACTGATGCTATAGAATTGAAGAATTTAAGAATTTATAAAGGTGATGGAGATCAAGATAGGCCTAATTTTATTACAACTGGAGATTAATTATGAGTAATAAAAATAAATTAACTATAGTCATGTATCACTACGTAAGACCAATTAAAGATTCTCATTATCCTGGAATAAAAGGTCTTGAACTTGAGGGGTTTAAGCGACAGCTAGATTATTTATCAAGCAAGTATTCTATGATAACCGCAGAACAATTAATTAAAAATTCATTAGGTAAGGAAGATTTACCTAAAAATTCATGTTATTTAACTTTCGATGATGGATTTAAAGACCATATAGAATATGTCATGCCTGAACTTTTAAGTAGAAAACTGCAAGGATCTTTTTTTCCACCTGCTAATGCAATAGAAAAAAGAGAAATGCTTAACGTGCATGCAATTCATTTTATCTTAGCTTCTACTAATGATTACAAAAAGCTAGTTATAGATATCAATAAAGCCTGCTTCGAGCTCGGGTTTACTATGTCTGAATTGAATTCCTTAAAAGATATTTGGGGAGTTCCAAGCAAATATGATGTTGCGGAAATTGTATATGTGAAACGTATGCTTCAACATGTCTTACCTGAACACGATCGCTCAAAAATAATCTCTGAGCTTTTTAAAAAATATATGATGAAAAATATGAATGAGTTTGCAGATGAGCTGTATATGTCGATATCGGATACAAAAAATTTAATAAATAACGGAATGTATGTTGGATCTCATGGGGGTAGTCACAGATGGCTAGATAAAGAATCAAAATCTTATCAAGAATCAGACATTAAATTATCATTAAAATTTCTTAAAAAAGTTGGTGCTCCTATTTATAATTGGATTATGTGTTATCCTTACGGAGGTTACAATGAGGATACATTGAATATTTTAAAATTAAATAATTGCTCAATTGGATTAACTACTAAATCTGGTGAAGCACTGCTTGATCGCTCTAAAATGCTTGAACTAAAAAGATTTAATACTAATGATTTCCCACAATAATTTTAATGAACCATTTAGAAAAAATAGATAGTTTTTTAACTTTAGTTAAAAGTTTTAACAAATCTTTAAAATTTGAAATAATTGAAGTTGGTGCACACCCTTATGGAAGTAAAGAAGAGCTCTTTTATAGATTGTTAGATTTTTTTCCAAATTCCAAAATAAACGCTTTTGAAATAGATAAAAATGAATGTCAAAAATTAAATGAATCATCAAAAAATGGTGTTCAATTTTTTCCATATGCCCTGGGATACAAAGAAGAAATAAGAAAATTTTATGAAACTAATCATCCAATGTGTAGTTCTCTATATGAGCCTAATATAGAATTACTAAAACTATACAACAATCTAGAAGTGGCATATTTAAAAAATATATTGGAAATAAAAACAATCAGTATTGATAAATTCATGGAAACTGAGAAAATTAAAACTGTAGATTTCATAAAAATTGATATTCAAGGTGCTGAACTTGACGTATTTAAAGGTGCAAATAAATGTCTAGAAAATATTTTATCAATAGTTTCAGAAGTGGAATTTATACAAATTTATAAGAATCAACCACTCTTTGGAGATGTCTGCTCTTTTTTAAATAAAAAAGATATCATGTTTCATAAATTTTTAGGTTTGGCAGGCAGATCCTTAAAACCAATAATTATAAATAATGATAAAAATCTTGCCATTCAGCATATTTGGTCAGATGCAATATTTATAAAAAACATTTTTAAAATTCCAGAACTTAATGATTCTCAATTACTTAAGTTAGCCGTATTTTCATATTTATATGGAAGCCCAGACTTAACTGTTTTTTGTTTGCTTAATTATGATAAAAAAAATAAGACAGATATGGTTGAACAGTTAAACAAAATACATAAAACAAAAAAATGAAGTACTGGTTAATGAAATCTGAACCTGACGTTTGGTCAATTGATCAACAAAAAAATGCTGGTGCCAAAGGTGCTCCTTGGGATGGGGTAAGAAATTACCAGGCAGCAAAAAATTTAAAAGGTATGAAAAAAGGTGATCTTTGCTTTTTTTATCATTCCAATATTGGCAAAGAAATTGTTGGAATAGTTGAGGTGATTAAAGAAGCATTTTTAGATAAAACTGACAAAGATCAAAGATTTGTGGCCGTTCAAGTAAAATTTAAACAAAAGTTAAAAAAAACTGTTACCCTTGAAAAGATTAAAAAAACTAAGGCTCTTAGCCATTTATCACTTATTAAACAAAGTAGATTATCTGTCATGCCAATCGACGCTAAAAGCTGGAAAATTTTAAATAAGATGAGTATTGTTTAAAAAAAATTCATGTCAAAAAAAAAGAAAATAAAATTAAAACAAATTAAAAAAAGAGTTCTAAAAAAAATTGAAGAAAAAGAACTAATTTTTAAAACAAAGCCTGAATGGGTAAAAAGTGCCTTAGTAAATAAAGCAAAATATCAAAAAAAATATTCAGACTCTATAAAAAATAATAATGAATTTTGGAAAAAAGAAGGAAAAAGAATAACCTGGATTAAGCCTTATAAAAAAATTAAAGACATTAAATATAGCAAAACTGATGTTAGAATTAAATGGTATCCTGATGGAACCTTAAATGCATCAAGCAACTGTATTGACCGACATTTAAAAGATAAAAAAGATAAAACTGCAATTATTTGGGTGGGTGATAATCCAAAAGATACTAAGAAAATTTCATATAAACAATTACACACTGAAGTTTCAAAAGCTGCAAATGGTTTAAAAAAACTAGGAATTCAAAAAGGTGATCGTGTTACAATTTATCTAACTATGATCCCAGAACTTGCAATAACAATGCTTGCCTGCGCAAGAATTGGTGCCGTCCACTCTATTATTTTTGGTGGATTTTCAGCTGACTCTATTACTACAAGAATAAATGATTGTGAATCTGAATATATTATTACTGCTGACGAAGGTGTTAGAGCTGGTAAAATAATTCCTTTAAAAGAAATTACAGACGAGGCTTTAAAAAAATGTCCAGATATTAAAAAATGTATTGTTATAAAAAGAACAGGAAATAAAGTTGGCTGGGTTAAGGGGAGAGACGTTTGGTATAATGATTTAATTAAAGACGTATCAAATAAGTGCGAGCCTGAGGAAATGAATGCTGAAGACCCTTTATTTATTCTATACACTTCTGGATCTACTGGAAAACCAAAAGGGGTTTTACATACAACAGGGGGCTATATGGTTTATGCTTCAATGACCCATCAATATGTTTTTAACTATAAGCCAAAAGATATATACTGGTGTACTGCTGACATTGGTTGGGTG
>MDTF01002694.1_pt1 | contig 18069 bp, 19 predicted proteins | sample 811191 | NCBI WGS metagenome assembly MDTF01 (sample SAMN05326649, study PRJNA326480) | marine metagenome | isolation source: seawater | place: Southern Ocean | collected 2011 | reverse complement strand
TTATCAAATTTAAAAAAATGTTAAATACAGTTTTACCAAAAATACATAAAGAGGGTTACCGTTTTCTAGCTATAGCCATAGTAATTACTTTTATTTGTCTGCTAGTTTCAAAAGCCTTAGGGTTAATTGCAATTTTATTAACAGTCTGGGTTTACTATTTCTTTAGAGATCCTGAACGAATTTCCATACAAGATGATAGTTTTCTAGTAAGTCCTGCCGATGGCTTAATTTCAAACATTTCAGAAGTTGACGGACCAATAGAACTTTCTTTAGATAATAAAAAATTTACAAAAATTAGTATTTTTATGAATGTTTTCAATTGCCACGTTAATCGAACACCTGTTTCAGGAAATGTGGAAGAAATACTTTACAAGCCTGGAAAATTCTTGAATGCTTCACTTGATAAATCCAGCGAAGAAAACGAAAGAAATTATTATAAACTAAAATTAAAAGATGGAGATGAAATTATAATTGTACAAATAGCGGGATTAATAGCCAGAAGAATAGTAACTGAAGTCAAGGTAAACCAATCGATCATACAAGGTGAACGAATTGGAATGATAAGATTTGGAAGTCGTGTAGATGTTTATTTTAATAATAGAAAATTATTAGCTAAACTAGGTCAAAATGTAGTTGCTGGTGAAAGCTTACTAGCAGTTAAATAAAATGGAAGAAAAAAATCCATTTAAAATAGTTGCCTCAAAAAAATCTAGATTTATATTACCTAACTTGTTAACTCTAATAGGTGTTTGCCTTGGTATTAGCTCGATAAAATTTGCGTTGGATCAGAATTACAACTTGGCAGTAATTTTTTTAATTTTTGCTGCTTTATTAGATACGCTCGACGGAAGAATAGCTAGATTAATTAAAGGAACCTCTGAATTTGGAAAAGAATTAGATTCTCTTACAGATTTTGTTAGTTTTGGTATTGCTCCAGCTTTCATATTATATTTCTGGGAATTAAAAAATTATGGAAAAATAGGATGGGCAATTACATTAATTTTTTCTGTATGTTGTGTGCTGAGATTAGCGAGGTTTAATTTAACTAAAATTTCAGAAGATGCAGAGTGGAAACAAAATTATTTTGAAGGGATACCTTCCCCTGCAGGAGCAATCTTAATATTATTACCACTAATTTATGAACTTTCTGAACTTCAACTAAACTTAAATATTATAAAATTTACACCTTACTTGGTGGTAATAGTTGCTTTTCTTTTGATTAGTAATATTCCAACTTTTTCTTTAAAAAAAATTAAAATATCCAGTCAACTAACTATTTTTTTGTTATTTGGAATTGTTGTAATTTTTGTATCATTGATATTCTTTACATTTAAAGCCCTATTAGTATTAAGCTTATTTTATCTAGCATCAGTTCCGGTTAGTTATTTTTTATTCAAAAGAACAAATAAAAAAATGAGTAAAATTTTGAAAGAAGAAGATCATGAAGATATTCTTTAATGAAAAAAACAAAGAGAGCAAAAAAAAGTAGAACTTGGGTTATTAAACAGCACCGCGATCAATTTTTTAAAAAAGCTAAAGTCCTAGGCTATAGATCAAGAGCAGCTTTTAAATTAGTCGAATTAAATAGAAAATTTAATTTTATAAAAAAAAATTCAAATCTATTAGATCTCGGGTCTACACCTGGTGGATGGTCTCAGGTAGCATCAAAAATTATAACCAATGGAAAAATTCTTGCTGTTGACATAACGCCAATGGAAAAATTAAATAATGTAATATTCTTGAATGAAGATTTTTCAGAAAAAAAAATTCAAGATAAAATTCTTAAGATATTTAACAATAATATTGACGTTATAATTTCTGATATGGCAGAAAATACTACTGGAAACAAAACCGTTGATTCTATTAGAACCAATGGTCTTTGCTCAGATGTAATTAATTTTTCGATAAAAATGTTAACTATAAAGGGAACTTTAGTATGTAAACTTTTTATGGGGGAGGATTTTTTAGAAGTAAAAGACCTAGCAAAAAAAAAATTTAAAAAAGTAGATTTTTTTAAACCTGAGTCAAGTAGAAGTGAATCAAAAGAAACTTATATAATCTGTTCTTTATTAAAGACTTTATAATTTTTTAAAATTGTATATAAGTGTATATGGAAGTAATCAAAGAGGCTTTAACATTTGACGATGTTCTACTAGTTCCAAAATACTCATCAATTCTACCATCGGAAACAAATTTGCATATAGATTTAGGCAGTAATTTAAAACTAAAAATTCCTTTCCTATCTTCAGCAATGGATACAGTCACAGAGTCACCCATGGCTATTGCAATAGCTCAAAAAGGCGGCTTAGGAATTATTCATCGTAATTTATCAATTGAGAATCAGTCCAAAGAAATAAAGAAAGTAAAAAATAAAAATTTACTAGTAGGAGCTGCAGTAGGAACTACTAACGAAGATCTAACAAGAGCCAAATCAATAATAGATGCAGGTGTAGATCTAATTGTTCTAGATACAGCTCATGGTCATAGCGAAAAAGTTTTAAAAATGCTTTTTAAAATAAAAAAAATAAATTCAAAAAAAACTATATGTGTAGGAAATATTGCTACAGCTGAAGCTGCTCTAAAACTATATAATGAAGGAGCAGATATATTAAAAGTTGGTATTGGACCAGGATCTATTTGTACTACACGAATGATAGCTGGAATAGGTGTGCCTCAGATTAGCGCTGTAATAGATGTTAAAAAAAGTATGAAAAACAAAAAAATAAAAATTATTTCAGACGGAGGTATAAAATTTTCAGGTGATATTGTTAAAGGAATAGCGGCGGGTGCTGACGCAATTATGATGGGTTCAATTTTTGCAGGAACAACAGAGAGCCCGGGGAAAAAATATAAATACAAGAACAAATTCTACAAGTCATACAGAGGCATGGGTTCTATAGGTGCAATGTCTTCAGGTTCTGCAAATAGATATTTTCAAAAGAATCACAAAGATAAATCTAAATTCATTCCCGAAGGAGTTGAGGGTAGAGTTCTTTATAAAGGAAATGTTGACAAAATTTTACATCAATTACAAGGCGGGTTGAGATCTTCTATGGGCTATATTGGAGCAAAAAAAATATATGAAATACAGAAGAAAGGGAGATTTGTAAAAATTACTAAAGCTGGGTTTTATGAGAGTATGGTACATAGTGTTGAAATGATTAAAGAAGAAGTTGATTACAAGTTATGAGAAAAAATCTATTGATTATTGTTACATCTTTTTTTTTATCAATATTGGTATATGAAGTCTCATATGCAAAAAATTTATATTTTGAAGATGGAAAAAAATTATTTGACAAAAAAAAATATAAAAAATCGAAATTTTATTTCGAAAAAGATATAGTTTTTAATCCTAAAAGCGAGAATTCTTACTTATATTTAGCTAAGATATTTAAAGAGGAGGAAAAAGACAATTTAGAAGAAAATAATTTAGACACAGTATTATTGTTGAATCCTAAAAATGAAGAAGCGATATATCTTTTAGCTTTATTAAATATTAAAAAATCTAATTTTAAAAAGACCGAAGAACTTATTTTGACCTTGTCGTCTGTTTGTGAAAAAATGTGTTCTAAGAAATCAGAACTGCAAGTAAAGTTAAATAGTTCACAAAAAAGCAAATGAAGCTAAGCTTGAAAAAAGACAAAATCGTTATTATAGATTTTGGCTCTCAAGTTACAAAATTAATAGCCAGAAGAATTAGAGAATATAAAGTTTTTTCGAAAATTTTGACACAAAATGATTTAAAGAAAAAAAATATTTTTAACAATGTAAAAGGCATTATACTTTCAGGAGGACCGTCAACTGTTGTTGGAAAAAAATTTCCAACCATACCAAAAGAAGTTTTTCAATTAAACATTCCTATTCTAGGTATTTGTTATGGAATGCAATTAATTGCAAAGCATTTCAATGGTAAAGTTAAATCAAATATTAAGAAGAGAGAATTTGGAAGAGCTCTTTTGTTTAAATCTAAAGATTCCTTATTAACTAAGGGATTTTTTAATAAAAACAAATGTAAAGTTTGGATGAGTCATCAAGACTCAGTATTTCACCTTCCTAAAGGATTTACAAAAATTGCTTTCACCAAAGCATCAACAATGACAATTATTGAAAATAAAAAAAAAAATATATACGGCATTCAGTTTCACCCTGAAGTTACACACACAGACAATGGAAACATTATTTTTAAAAATTTTATTTTTGATATCTGTAAAGCTAATAAAGAATGGAAATTAGATTCTGAAAAAGTAAGAATTATAAAAGAAATAAAAAATACAGTGCAAAAAGATAGTGTTATTTGTGCTTTGTCCGGTGGTGTCGACAGTAGTGTTGTAGCTTTATTAATTCACAAGGCCATAGGAAAAAAACTAAAATGTATTATGGTCGATACTGGATTAATGAGGAAAGATGAATTTAAGTCTACATATATAATTTTTAAAAAAAAATATAAATTAAATGTTAAAATTATAAAAGCTTCAAAAACATATTTCAAAAAACTTAAAAACGTAACAGATCCAGAAAAAAAAAGAAAAATTATAGGGAATCTTTTTATTAAAATATTTGAAAAAGAAGCAAAAAAATTTAAAAATGTTAAATTTTTAGCTCAAGGAACTTTGTACCCAGATATTATAGAAAGCAAATCTGCTACTGGAAGTAAAACGTCCAAAATAAAATCTCACCACAACGTAGGCGGCTTACCAAAAAAAATGAATTTAAAGTTAATAGAACCACTAAAAGAACTTTTTAAAGACGAAGTGCGCGTGCTAGGTAATTCTGTTGGTTTAATTAAAAGTATATCTAGAAAACACCCTTTTCCTGGTCCTGGTTTGGCCATAAGAATAGTTGGAAATATTACCAAAGAAAAAGTGAAAATTTTGCAAGACGCAGATTATATTTTTATAGAGGAGCTTATTAAAAATAAATTATATAATAAAATTTGGCAGGCTTATGCAGCTTTACTTCCTGTTAAAACAGTCGGAGTAATGGGAGATTCTAGAACATATGAATATATTTGTCTTTTAAGAGCTGTAGTGTCAGAGGACGGTATGTCTGCCGACTATTTTAATTTCCCTAAAAATTTTATAGATCAAATTTCTAATAAGATTGTGAACGGAGTGAAGGGTATTAATCGTGTGGTCTATGATATAACTTCAAAACCACCTAGTACAATTGAGCTTGAATAAAGTGAAAAAAATTTACAAAATAATTAACTCAAAAAATAAAAAAAAACTGGTTTGTTTAACCGCTTACTCTAAACCTTTTGCTAAAATTCTTGATAAACACTGTGATATAGTTTTAGTCGGAGATTCACTTGCAACAGCAATGCTTGGTATGAAAGATACACACAGTGTTAATCTAGAAACGATGATACAACACGGGGTAAGTGTGAAATCTAATCTTACCAATGCAGTTTGTGTTGTTGATATGCCAGCAAATTCCTACAAAAATATTAATCAAGCAAAAAAAAATGCAAAACTAATACTCAATAAAACAAAATGCGATGCTGTTAAAATGGAGTGTAATGGAAAAAATTATAAAATAATTAAAAGCATTGTTGATATTGGAATACCTGTGATGGGCCACATCGGTTTTACACCTCAATATTTCAAAAAATTTCAAGCTCAAGGAATTTTAAAAGTAGACAAAAACAGATTGTTGGATGAAGCAGAAAAAAATCAAAAAGCAGGAGTTTTTAGTTTAGTGTTGGAGTGTATAAACACAGCAGCCGCTAAAGCTATTACAAAATCTCTAAAAATACCAACTATTGGCATTGGTTCTTCAGTTCACTGTGATGGTCAAATTTTAGTAACAGATGATATGCTGGGTTTAAGTGGATTTTACCCTAAGTTTGTCAAAAAATTTGTTAATTTAAATAATATAATTGAAATAGGAATTAAAAAATATAAAAAAGCAGTACTTGGTAAAAAATTTCCAAATAAAAAAAATACCTTTTAACTTATGTCCAACGAAATATTAAAAAAAAACTTTTTAGATAACGCTGTTTATTTTATAAAACGTAATTATAAAGCTGTCATTATCTTATCAGTTACTATGTTTATATTTTTTTTAGTTTTTCTGTTTTATCAAAACTTAAATGATAAAAAGAATATTAAAATTTCGGAACAATACACACAAGCCACAATATTTATTAAACAAAATAATATTAACGAAAGTAAAATATTATTAGAACAAATAATGAATGCGGATCATAAATTTTATTCACCACTTGCTTTATATCTCATAGTTGAAAATAATATAGAGTATGACGTGTTAAGTATAATTACTTTTTTTGATAAAATTTTAAAAAATAAATCTATTGATAGAGAAAACTTAAACCTGATAAAGATAAAAAAAGCAATTTACTTAATCGATTTAGATAAAGAAGATCTAATGCTAGAGACACTTAACCCTATTATTAATTCTAATTCTGTCTGGAAAAAAATAGCAATTAACTTAATAACAGAATATTTTTTATCAAAAGGGCAAAAAAATAAAGCCAAGGAATATTCCCTAATGCTAAACAACGTACAAAAATAATAACCAAAAATGAAGGGTTTTTTTTTAATCTTCGTTACTTTCATGTTGTCTTCATGTTCGCTCGATAATAAAACTGGTATTTGGAAAGATGCCTCTAATATACCAACAGAAAAACAACCAACAGAATCTATAGGCAGTGAGTATTCTTCTAATAGATTTGAGAATGTATATGAAAAAAAGCAAATATTTAATGAAGAAAAAAATGCTATAGATTCTTATATTTTCAAAATGGATGCATTTTTTAAAAATAAAAATTGGCTGGAAGAATATGGACATAAAACAAATAATGTTTCTAACTATTCGTATAGTAGTAAAAAAGTACTGCTATCAAAAAGCCCCAGATTAAGCAGAGTTTCCTCAAGTAGCAATGCAATATTTTATGATAATAATTTAATTATGCAAGATCATAAAGGTAAAATTTTTATCTATTCATCTGTCCTTAGAAAAAAAATATTTATATATGATTTTTATAAAAAAAATTTTAAAAATATTAAAAAAAAAATTAATTTTGTTGTGATTAAAAATATCTTATATGCAGCAGATAATCTTGGTTATCTCTATGCTATAAATTTAAACACTAAATCTCTTATTTGGGCCAAGAATTATGGAATTCCTTTCAGATCAAATTTAAAAATTATTAATGAGCAAATTTTATTAATTAATCAAGATAATGTGCTTTATTCAGTTAATAAAGAAGACGGTAGGAAGAATTGGGAATTTTCAACTACTAGTACTTTTTTGAAAACAGATTATAAAAATAATATTGCTCTTGATGAGTTCAATGAAAACTTATTTTATTTAAATACGAGTGGTGAACTTTATTCTATAAATTATTCCACTAGAAAAATTAACTGGGTGCTAAATTTTAAAAACTCTTCTTTAGCGGGTGATACAGATCTATTTTTAAGCCATCCAATTGTATTAAACAATAATAATTTAATTATCTCAACAGAAAATAATACATATAATTTTGACCCTTTAACTGGTTTAAAAAATTGGAATTTTGCGTCTGGATCAGTCTTGAAACCTATTGTAACCAATAATTACACATATATTTTTTCAAAAAATAATCTTTTAATTTGTATCGCAAATAAAACTGGTGAAGTTTTATGGTCAAAAAATATTACAAACAATCTATATAAAGAGAAGATAAATAAAAAAATAGGTGAATTCTATGATTTTAAAATTGCTAATAATGAAATTATTATTTTTACTAAAAATGGTTATTTATTATCTTTCAGTTATAAAAATGGTAATCTCGAATATTCACAGAAGATTAGTAAAAAAGGAATTAACTCAAGAGTATTTTTTCTCAAAGATTATATGTTTTTGATAGATAACAGTAATAAATTATTAAAGTTTAATTAGTTTAATTATTTGATTTGGTACTCAGCAACGAAAGTTGGGTAACTTCACCACCTTCCAAAAGATCAGTTGGTTTAACTGGGTACTCACCGGTAAAATAATGGTCACTTAATTGTGGGTACAACTTATTTCTTTTTTCAAAACCAATTGCTTTATATAGTCCACTTAAGCTCAAAAATTTTAATGTTTTGGCATTAATATGTTCACACATTTCTTTATTATTTTTCCCACTAGCTAACAATTCTTTTTTTGTAGGCATGTCTACACCATAAAAATCAGGATAAAGAATTTCTGGGCATGCAATTCTCACATGTACTTCCTTAGCTCCTGCATCATTAAGCATTTTTACTATTTTGTGACATGTAGTGCCTCGAACCAATGAATCATCTACTAAAATAATAGATTTATTTTGCACTAGTGTCTTGGTGGCATTCAATTTTAACTTAACGCCAAAACTTCTAATACTTTGAGTGGGTTCAATAAAAGTCCTTCCTACATAGTGATTTCTTATAAGACCCAATTCAAAGCTTTTTTTTGAATATTGACTATATCCTAGTGCAGCCGGCACTCCTGAGTCTGGCACAGGTACTACCAAGTCAGCAGTAACATCAGTTTCTTTTGCAAGTTCTTCGCCCATTTTTTTTCTATACTCATAAGCACACTTGTTTTTGAGCATGCTGTCTGGTCTAGCAAAATAGATATATTCAAACGCATCAGGCCTTTCTTTTTTTGCTGGAAATGGTTTTAAACTATTTAATCTACCATTTTCAACTACTACGATTTCTCCATTTTCGACTTCTCTTAAAAACTTGGCGCCAACAATATCTAGTGCACAAGTCTCTGACGCAAAGATAAATGAATCTTTTAACTTTCCAATTACTAGGGGCCGAATACCAAAAGGATCTCTAATACCAATTAATTTTTTATTAGTCATCATAACCAAAGCATATCCACCCTGTATTTGGAACAAGGCATCAATAATTTTGTCTGTCATTTTATTTCTTCTAGATTTAGCTATTAATTGAACAATGGTTTCCGTATCACTAGTTGTTCTAAAAATAGCACCATCTTTCACTAGATTATTCCTAAGTTCTATAGCATTTGTTAAATTTCCATTATGGGCCAAGCTTACTCCGCTAGAATATAGATCAGCAAAAAAAGGTTGGATATTTCTTAAAGAAACATCCCCAGTTGTAGAATATCTATTATGACCAATTGCAGACTCACCAGGTAATCTTTTTATTATATTCGGATTAGTAAAGTGATCGCCAACTAAACCTTGTCTTTTTTCTAGATAAAAATTTTGTCCATCAAATGAAGAAATTCCACAACCTTCTTGACCTCTATGTTGTAGAGCATGTAATCCTAATGCTACCAAAGGTGAAGCATCTTCATGGTCAGAAATACCAAAAATTCCACACTCTTCTTTAGGTTTATCTAATTTAAATTTTCTCAATTTTTTCCTTCGTTTCTATAATATCTTTATAATTTGGAAACTCATTAATTAGTAGGTCACTACCTTTTTTAACCACATTAAAAGAGAAGGCATCTGTTGTTGATATACCCCATTTTTCATATGGATAAAACCAGTTTAATAAAGAAAAAAGACAAACTGCAAATATGTAGCCTTTAAAAAACCCAAAAAGAAGACCAAAAGATTTGTCAACAGAACCAACGCCCGTCCAAGTTACCGTCCTTCCAATCGCTTTTCCTAAAATAATACTAATGAATAACGTTATAATAAACACAAAGACACCTATCCCAACATTATTTATAAAACCTGATTCAACATAATTACCCACCCAAGGTTGTAATTTAGGAACAAAAATTATTGTTGTTATAATAGAAACTATCCACTTTAAGGTAGAAAGAAAACTTAATGAAAAACCATCAGAAAAACATTTAATTATATTGTATAAAATTACTAATACAAAAATAATATCAAAAAATAAAATATCTTCTCTTATAAATTCAATTAAGTTATTCATTACCAAAAGGTTTTAGAACTAAGATTAATTTTGGCAAAAGAGTTAACACAGATATTAGTGCTAAAAGCATTGCTATCCCTGTGAAGACACCAAAATAAATAGTTGGTATAAAGTTAGATAGCACTAGGATAGAAAACCCAAAGACAATAGTAATAGAAGTATTAAGTATGGCCACACCAACAGTATTGTGACACCTATCAATTGTTTTATTGTAATTTCTTATTTTTTCAAATTCCTCTTTAAATCTATAAATATAGTGAATACTATTATCCACAGCTATGCCAATAGTAATCGCAGCTATAGTAATAGTCATCATATCCAATGGAATACCAAGAAGTCCAATAATTCCTAAAATAAAAAAAGCAGCCATAAAATTAGGTACAACCCCAATAAACGAAAGCATTAAATTTCTAAAAAGAATTAAAAACATCAATGAAATTCCAATCATAACAACACCTAGGGTTAAAATTTGAGATTTAAAAAGACTTTGTAGCAAATTGTTAAAAAGAATTACAACACCTGCCAGCTTGTACTCATCTCTTGCAAGTCCCACCTTAGTAACTAGTTCATCATTTATTTTATTAATCAGATCATTTCTTCTAAGATCTTTTGTAGAATCTTTAATTCTAACACTTATTCTGGCCTCACTGTCCTCTACCGATATATAAGGAGAAATAATTTCCTTCCTAATCTCTTTTGGTATCTTACTATACAAAACTCCAGTTTCTAAAGTTTGAAGTTTATTACCAGTTAAGTCTTCCGCTACCCTTATAATGGAACCAAAAGACATAACCTTTCCAATTTCTGGTATGGAATCTAAATAATCATGTACCTTTAAAATTTTATCTATCTTATTTCTTGTAAACCAATATTTTGCTGGATCTTCAGCGTTATCTTGATTTTCCTCATCCCATTCAGAGAAATCATCATCTTTTTCTTCTTTTTCTTTTTTTTTATCAAATTTTAAAATAATATCTAGAGTAGTAGTTCCGCCAAGTTTATCGTCAATAAGCTTCATACCCTTATAAATTTCAGTTTTTTTATCAAAATAATTAATAAAACTATTTTCTACTTCTAGTTTTGAAATTCCAAATACACTTAAAGCAATCACAACTAAAGCTGAACCAAATATGACTAACGTATTATTTTTGGTAAAACTACTAAGGGCGTTAGTTATTCTAGATTTTTCTTCTTGGTCTATAGAATCATCGACGCTACTAAATGTATTGAGAAGAGCAGGGACTAAAGTGAAGGTTATAATCACAGATACAATAAGCCCTAGTGTCATCATCCATCCAAAATCAATAATAGGCTTAATACCGCTAAATATTAAAGACAAAAAAGCACAAATTGTAGTTAACGCAGTATAGAGTATTGGCAGAAACATTTTACTACTAGCTTCATAAACCGCTTCTTGAATATTAAAATTATGAAACTCTTTTTTAATTTGTAAGAACCTAACAGTGACATGAATATTCATCGCCATATTTAGTATCAACATTAAGGCAATAAAATTTGACGAAATTACCGTAACCTTCCACCCTAGCAAACCTAAAACACCAATCATCGTACCTACTGAAAAAGCACAACCTAGTAATGGAATAACAACTAGTTTAATTTTTTTAAAAATAAACCACAGTGTTATAATAATGAATAAAAAAACTCCTATGCCAAAAACAACAATGTCACTTTGAACAAAAGACATCATATCATCAGTTATCATTGGCAACCCACCTAAATGTATTTGGGCATTTTCACCATATTTTTTAATTATACTCCTAATCTCAGTAATATTTCGATGGTTTTTTTGGTTATATAAATTTTTATAAGAATCATATTCTTTATTAAAAATATCCCTACTTTTTTTTTGTGAGCTATTTAGATTTCCTTCTAACTCTAGATTAAAATAATTATTTTTAGTTTTTACAAGTTCGTTTAATTTTTTATCTTTTTTTAGATAAACTACTATACCTGAGGTTTTACCATCTTCACTAATAACGTAGTCTTTATAAATTGGACTGTTAAGAATTTCTTCAAAACCTCTTTTTTTATCAATTTCTGGGTATGATAAAGTTTTATAATTTTTTAACCTTTCCATTAAAGGTTCGTTACTATTTTTGAAAAGCGGAACATCAATTATGCTGATTACACTGTCAACCCACTCAAGCCTTTCGATCTTTGATTTTAAAAACTGAAGGTTGATAATCGTTTCTTCATTTGTAAAGCTTAGAACAGGCGTATAAGTAAGAACAAGAGAGTCTTTAGAGCCATATCTTTCGTTAACTTCTCTTAAATATTTTAAGTCTTTATCACTCTCCAACAACAGTGAGTCAGAAGATGCGTCTAATTTGAAGTCTTTAGAAAAGTAGAGAAAAAATGATAGAGCACAGCAAGCTAAAATAATAGCTATTTTTGAGAAGTCAATAATTAGAGTTTTGTAAATTTTACCGAACATCGCTTGAGCTCAGATATATCTTAAATCATAGATAACTAAAGTACTAATTTTTAGGTAAATCTTTAAATTTAGTATACATACCTTCAAATTCGACATGCACTACACCAGTAGAGCCATGCCTATGTTTTCCAACAATCAGTTCTGCATGGCCATGTATGTCACTCATTTTAGATTGCCATTCTGCGTGTTCAATAGATCCTTGTTTTGGTTCTTTTTTTTCCAAGTAATACTGTTCTCTGTAAACAAAGACAACAACATCAGCATCTTGTTCAATAGATCCTGATTCTCTAAGATCAGAAAGTTGAGGTTTTTTATCATCTCTTTGCTCAACAGCTCTTGATAATTGTGACAGGGCAACCACTGGCACATTAAGTTCTTTGGCTAAAGCTTTTAAGCCCTGTGTTATTTCCGATATTTCTTGAACTCTCCCGTCCATTCGATTTGAATTTGTTCTCATTAACTGAATATAGTCGACAACAATTAACTTTAATCCAAACAATCTTTTAATTCTTCTTGCCCTATTACTCAAAGTTGAAATTGCTATGGCTGGAGTTTCATCTATATAAAGGGGTAAATCGTAGATATTTCTTGAGGTTTCTATGTATCTATTTAATGTTTCTTCAGTTGCTTTACCCGTTCTTATTTCATGAGAAGAAATTCTAGCTTGTTCAGATAAAATTCGAGTAGAGAGCTGTTCAGATGACATCTCTAAGGAAAAAAAAGCAACAGATCCTTTTTCATTATTATCTTGCATAGATTTAGCCGCGTAATAAGCAATGTTGGTTGCTAAAGCTGTTTTACCCATAGAAGGTCTTCCAGCTATAATTACAAGGTCAGATCTATGTAATCCACCTAATTTTTCATCTAAATCTGTTAAGCCAGTAGGGACCCCGACTATACCTTGATCACTTTTCATGGCTAATGTAGCCATTTCAATAGTTTGATCTATAGCTTGATTGAATTTTAAAAAGGTTTGAGAAAAATTCCCTCTTTCAGCTAAATCGAATAATGATTTTTCAGCATCTTCAATCATATTTTCCCCTGTCTTCTCTATTTGATCATCTTTTGCCTGATCTGAAATTCCGTCTGAAATAAATATGAGTTCTCTTTTAACATACATTTCATGAATTATTTTTGCATAATCAATTGCTTGTTTTACAGAAGAAGAAAATCTTGTTAATTTAACTAAGTAATCAACTCCTCCAACTTCACTTAAACCAGCGTCATTTTCAAAAAAATTTTTTAGAGTAATAGGATTAGCGATCATTCCTTTGTTATTTAAGCTTTCAATTACTTCATAAATTTTACGGTGTATGGGATCAAAAAATTTACCAGCACTAACAATATTTGATATTTCGTCAATAATATCATTATTCACTAGAACAGAACCGATTAGAGATTGTTCAGCTTCTATATTTGAAGGTAATTTATTTTCTTTAGTGTTACTAATACTTAACTTAACTTTTTCCATAACAAACATAATAATTAAAGAAAAATTAATAGAAACTTAAAAGTTACACACTTTTTTTTCTACCTGTGGAAAAATATGATTTAAATGGAATCTATTTTATCAACTTTTAAATTAACATTAGCTGTAACTTCAGCGTGTAGATTTACATTAATTTTATACGTACCAATTTGAGTGATTTCTTGTCTTAGATCTATTTGTGAGGGATTTATTGCAATTTTTAGAGTATCTTTAAAAGCGTTAGATACTTCTTTTGGTTTTATCGATCCGTACAATTCACCATTTTCTTTAGACTCTTTATTGAATTTTAAAGTTTTATCTTCAATTTTAGCAGCTATTTCTTTAAATTGTTTCTTAGCTTCTTCGTTTTTATTATTTAACTCTGACTTTTTATTACTCACAAACTCTATATTTTCTTTACTAGCTCTCAGAGCCTTTCCTTGCCTTAAAAGGAAGTTTCTACCAAATCCATTTTTAACTTCAACTTGGTCACCAATTTTACCTAATTTCATAATATTTTCTAAAAGTATAATTTGCATGATTACATCAGTCCTAAAATTTTAGCTTTTTTTATTTCACTTGTTAATTTTCTTTGTTTATTTTGAGAAACGGAGGTTATTCTTGATGGCATGATTTTATCTGTGTCTGAAACGTATCTCCGAAGTAATTTTATGTTTTTATAATCTACGATAGGTGCATCTTTACCCGATAAGGGGCATTTTTTTGAAAAACGAGAGTCGGATTTTTGAAATAAACTAAGTTTATTCAGAGGGTTCTGAGGTCGTTTATTAAATTTTTTGTTATTTTTTCTTTTCATTAATATCTTTTTCCTTGAAGTATTCTGTCTCAGTATCTAGTTTTTTATATTTTACAGTTAGATGTCTAAGTAATGAATTATCAATTATACTATTTTTTTTTATTTCTTCCAAAGTTTTACTGTCTCCTTTAAACTTATAATGAATATAAAACCCCTTATTATATGCCTTAATTTTTTTTGAAAAACTTAAAAGTCCCCATTTTTCTATTTTGACAATTTCACCATCAGTTTTTTCAATAACATCTTTATATTTTTTTTCTATCTTATCCAAATCTGGTGTTGATATGTCCTGTTTTGCTATTAATGTATGTTCGTAAAAACTCATTGTACAATTATTTATTGTTTGTTTATTAAAAGAAGGGATTTATACTATTATAAGTACACCAATTCAATACTAATAATGTTATAAAAAATCATTTATATAAATGAAAGCTATATTATTTCCAGGACAGGGCTCACAAATAGTAGGTATGGGAAGTGAATTCTGCAACAACTTTTCAAGCGTAAAAAAAATTTTTTCAGAGGCAGACGAAGCTCTTAATTTTAAAATATCCAAAATTATACTGGAAGGTCCCGAAAATGAACTTAAGCTTACCCAAAATACTCAGCCCGCAATACTTTTAGTTAGTTACGCAATTTTTACAGTTCTAAAAAAAGAATTTAATTTTAGTCTAGAAGAAGTAAAATATTTTGCCGGTCATTCACTAGGGGAGTACAGCGCCTTACTATGTGCCGACTCTTTAAACTTTAGAGACGCACTGAACTTACTTTTTGAAAGAGGAAAAGCGATGCAAGACGCTGTACCAGTTGGACAAGGAGGCATGCTTGCAGTTCTAGGATCTAATGTTGATGATATAAATAATTGTATGTCTCAATTAAAAAGTAAAGGTGTATGTGAAATTGCTAACGACAATGCAGACGGTCAGATTATTATGAGTGGAAACATTCAAACCATTGAAGAACTCAAAGATATTTTAAAAAAAAAGAAAAAGAAGAGCATATTGCTTCCAGTCAGTGCTCCTTTTCATTGTTCATTAATGAATCCTGCTGCAAAAAAAATGAAATCAAAAATAGATAATATAAATTTTAAACAACCTAAGTTTGAAATTATTAGCAACGTTACTTCACTGCCGACAAAAAACCCAGACGATTTAAAAAATTTATTAATTAAGCAAATTTATTCAAAAGTTAGATGGAGAGAGAGTATACTTTTTATGGGTAATGAAAAAATTAATGATTTTATAGAAATTGGTCCAGGTAAGGTTTTATCAGGTTTAGTTAAGAGGATTCTACCCAGTAGTAATTCCTTTAGTATTAATTCGTTAGATGATATTAAGAATATAAACAATGAATCTTAAAGATAAAAAAATATTAATTACAGGTGCCACAGGAGGTATTGGATACAATTTAGTTAAAAAATTTTATGAATTAGGTTCTATGATTTTAGCCACAGGAACTAATCAGGATAAATTAAATAAACTAAAAGACGAATTTAAAAATATTAATATTAAGCAATTTAGACTAGACGAACATTCAAAAATTGAAGAATTCATAAGCTCCTGTCACCAGGATTTAAAGGGACTTGATGTTTTAATCAATAACGCAGGGATAACCTCAGACAATCTTTCGATAAGGCTGGCAGATGAAAACTGGAAAAAAGTAATTGATATAAATTTAACGTCAACTTTCTTGATGTGTAAATACTCGATAAAAAAAATGTTAAAAAATAAATATGGAAAAATTATAAATATTACCTCTATTGTTGGGCACACGGGTAACCTGGGTCAGGCTAATTACGCTGCTTCTAAAGCAGGCATTATTGGGTTTTCTAAAAGTTTAGCTATTGAATACGCAAAAAAAAAAATAAACATTAACTGTATTTCACCAGGTTTTATAAAAACCGAAATGACAGACAAGATTAACGATGACTTTAAAAAGACGCTTGTTGCAAAAATTCCAAGTGGAGATTTAGGTACCGGACAAGATATCGCTAACTGTGCTGTTTTTTTATCATCAGATATGTCAGATTATATTACCGGTGAAACAATACATGTTAATGGCGGTATGTATATGTCTTGACAATTATATTTAATAATTTAATAACAAATTCAACTGTTAACCGAAAATAGGAATTTAAATGTCAGATGTAAGCACAAAAGTAAAAAAAATAGTAGCAGATCACCTAGGTGTTGAAGAAGATAAAGTCACAAATGAAGCAAGTTTTATAGATGATTTAGGAGCTGACAGTTTAGATACTGTTGAGTTAGTTATGGCCTTCGAAGAAGAATTTGGATCAGAAATCTCGGATAGCGAAGCAGAAAAAATATTAACAGTTGGCGATGCGATTAAATTCATTGAAGGCAAATCTACCAACTAATTTTTATTTAAAATTCAAACACATATGACTACCAGTAATGGCAGCATAACTATAATTTTATCATCTCCCTCTGGTGCTGGAAAAACTACCTTAACGAAAAAAATTCAGCAAAAGTACCATAATTTTAAAATATCAGTATCACACACCACAAGAAAACCTAGATCTAATGAAGTAGAAGGTATTGATTATTTTTTTGTCACTCACGAAGAATTTGATAAAAAAATTTTAAATGACGAGTTTTATGAGTATGCAAAAATATTTGATAACTTTTATGGAACCTCAAAAGAATCTGTAAATTCACTTTTAAAGAAAAAAAATGATATTTTATTTGATATAGACTGGCAGGGAACACAACAGCTTTCAAAATTTAAAGAATTAGATTTAATTAAAATATTTTTAGTTCCACCAAATAAAAAAGAATTAAAAAAAAGATTAATTCAACGAAACCAAGATAAACCAGAAGTTATTTCAAAAAGATTGAAAGCTTACGATGACGATATTTTTCATTGGTCTGATTATGATCAAGTAATAATTAATGACAATTTAGAGCATTGCTTTACTCAGATTGAAAAAATTATTATGGAAAATAATAATAATTGATAATTATAATTGCTTTTCAAAATATTCAGTAATTTTATAGTACTGTTTTTCTGATATTTGATTTGGTCGTAGTTGTAAATTTATATTAATTTTTTTCGCTACAGAGATTGGTTTTTTAAAGAGAGAATTAAATGCTTTATTAATCATTTTTCTTTTTTTTGAAAAAAAAACCTGTGTAATTTTTTCAAGATTAGAAATATCTTTAACATTGAAATCTTGATTAATGATTGGTTCAAATACTAGGACTGTAGATTTAACCTTAGGAATAGGAAAAAAACAATTTTCTGAAATATTGAAAGAACTTGTAACTTTCAATCTCGAATTAGTTAAAACAGTCAGTCTACCAAAAGAAGAAGATTTATTTTTGGCTATTATTTTATCTGCAACTTCTTTTTGAAACATCAAAATTAATTTTTTATATTTAGGTAACCATTTTTTAAATTTAATTAATTTAGCTAATATTTG
>MDTF01005891.1_pt1 | contig 18112 bp, 18 predicted proteins | sample 811191 | NCBI WGS metagenome assembly MDTF01 (sample SAMN05326649, study PRJNA326480) | marine metagenome | isolation source: seawater | place: Southern Ocean | collected 2011 | reverse complement strand
TATTTGATATATTCTTAATGGAGAAAAATTTTTTAGTATTAATTTAATAATTAATGTGTATTTTTTGATAAATGAAATTTTCATATAATAGAAACGAATTTGTAGCAAATAAGTTGGGTAATCTCAATGGAGAGAAAATACTAGATATAGGTTGCAGAGATGAGGTCTTTAAAAAATATCTTAAAGGTAAGTTTGACTATCATGGAATTGACTACGACCCTAATGATGGGGATTATAAGGAGAATAGACTGAATTATAATCTTGAGAAGGGCCTTCCTGACCTGGGAGCTAAATTTGACATAATTAATGCACTAGATGTTCTTGAGCATTTAGAAAATATTCATGAAATATTTTCCCATTTATTTGAAAAATCAAATAATGTTATATCGATAGCCCTACCGAATATGGGATACTACAAATTTAGACTAAATTTTATGTTTAGGGGGGAAATAAGTGAAAAATATACTTTTCACAGCAAAAAAATTTATGACAGGCACAGGTGGTTGCCAAATTACAATTCAATTATTAATTTTGTAAATGACAATAGGAATAAAAACTGGGAATTTGATAAATATGAATTTATAGCAGCAAGAAAAAAATTTTCTATGATTTATTATATAGAGAAAATACTATCTAAAGTATTCCCTAATTTTTTCGTGTATGAAGTGATCTATATTTTTAAAAAAAAATTATATTAAATTTTTAAATTTATTATAAAATTTTGCCTCAGTAAAATTTGAAATAGTTTTCTTCATATTATATTTAATTATAGCCAATTTTTTTTTATTGATGTTTTCGATCTCAATGAGCTTATTAACAAATTCATCATGCTTGTTTGTGGAATATTTAAAACCATTAATGTTGTCTTTAATTATTTCGCGTGGACCATTGGGACAATCGCTGCTTAGAACTGGAATATTTAAATAGCCAGCTTCAATGATGGTGTGTCCAGGCTCTTCCCACAATGAAGAAGAAATATATAAATTTGCCCTAGATAAATATTTGTATGGATTTTTTTTAAAACCAAGTAAAAAACAATTATCAATATTATTTTTCTGAATAAACTCTTCTAAAATAAATCTATCTTCACCTTCACCTATTATTATTAGATTTACTTCATTTTTATAAATTTTAGAAAAAGTATTAAATGCTTTTAATAATTCTAAATAATTTTTTTGTCTTGTTAAACGGCCAATAGAACAAAAAACTTTTTTTTTAAAATATCTTAAATCTTCTTTTTCTAAATTTTCATTAGCCATCAATCTCATACTTCTTGATATAATAGGGTTATCAATTTTTATTATTTTTGAACTATGAAAACCAAAAATTTTTTGTAATTTATTTTTTGTTATATCAGTCATTGTAATTAAACCATCAGATTTTGAATAAAAAATTTTCCATATAAATTCTCTTAATACATTAAGCTTTGGATAGCCTTGAATACTATTAATTATGATCAGGTCTTTAAAAATAATTTTTAATATTGTTGGCAAATAACCAACTAAGCAAGCTACAATTACCTTTGGTTTGTACTTTATAATAAAGATAATTAAATGTGGTATAGAAAATAGAGTAAATAAATATATAGAAATTTTTGATAAAACTCCTGTCTTATAAAATGGTAGTTTATTAAATATATTTAAAAGTTTGTAATTCTTATCTTTGTCAAAACTATTAAATTCTCCAAATACATTAATAAGATAAACATTTGCTTTACCAAAATTTTTAAACGCTTTTGCCATACCTATGGATGCTTTGATAGTTCCAACATGACTCGTCATAGGAGACCAAATGAATATATTATTCATTTTTTGTATTCGTGTTTCATTTTGTGTCATTATTTTGTATACACATACAAGAATTATGAAAAAAACTCTAGCAATTGTAATCTTAACTTGGAATGATTACAAAAATACTATCATTTGTCTAAAAAGTATTATCAATCAACTAGATGATGACCATAAATTATTTCTAATAGACAATAATAGTAATGATGCAATTTTTAAGAAAACATATGATTGGCTGCTTAAAAATCACAAAAAAAGATTCAATAAACCAATTATTCAAAGTAATTACAAAATTAATAATTTAACATTTAGAAGAAAATCAATATTTATATTAAAAAATAAGAAAAATTTAGGTTGTGGGTTGGGTCATAACCCAGGTTATAAGTTGGCTATTTCAAATAATTTCGAATTCGTAGCCAGAATAGATAATGATATGTTGGTTCCAAAAAAATTTTTTTTTAATATTTTGAAAAATTTTGATAATAAGATTGTTCAGGGTGTAAGCCCAAAGATTCTTTATAAACACAACCGAAAGCTCATATGGTGGATGGGCACAAAAATTGGAAACAGTTTAAAATTTCAAACTCATATGAGGGATTATCCTTATGGCTTAAAAGACAGTAAAAAGCATTACGGTATAAGAAGGACTGATGCAATAGCGGGATGCGCATCTGTCATGAGATGCTCTAGACTAAAAAAGGTTGGGCTTTCTGATGGAGATTTTTTTTATGGACCCGAAGATGTGGAGTTCTCTAGAAGAATATTTACTGTTGATGGGAGTCTAATTGTTGATAAAAATGTTAAAATTTATCACTCTGTAACTCAAAGTTTTTTATATTTAACCAAGAGAAGAGTATACTTTGAATATAAATATAGATTGGTTCTAATAAAAAAAATAGGAACATTGTTTGATAAAATTTTTGGATATAGTGTTTCCATAATAAAATTTATTCTATACGGTGTTTTAATCTTTAATAAGAATCACAGATATAAGCTTCATCCAGTATTTTTAGCTTTAATACATTTCTATCAAAATAAATTAGGTGATTTTGATAGAAATAATGAGATGTTTTAGAATAATAGAATTATCGTAATTAATTTTTTATTATTGTTCGTTAAGATTAATTATTTTATCAAATAAATAATCAAATTTATCATCATGTGTTGTTAAAACAATTATTTTATCTTTTTTAATTTGATTTAAGTGTTCAATAATTCTTGATGAGTTTTCATAATCTAACGATGAAATTGGTTCATCTAAAATTAAAATTTCAGGATCTTTTATTAATGCTCTAATTAGAGAAATTCTTTGTTTTTCTCCACCTGATAAACCTCTTAGATTGAGGCTTTTATTTTCGTGATTTTCAAAAATATATTTTAGGTTGAGCTTTTTAAATAAGTTTTCTGATTTTAAAAAATGATCGTTGTCATTTTCTTCTAAAAATAAGTTTTCTCTTAAAGAAAAATCAATTATAATTGGATTTTGTGGAACATAGCCTAATTTATTTCCCCAATTAATAGTGTTAATAGTTGGTGTATCATTTACTAAAAAAGCACCTTTTTTGAATTTATAAAGATTCATTAATAAAAAAATTAAGCTAGTTTTTCCTGAGCCACTTCTACCTTTAAAACAATATATGTTACCCCTTTCTAATTTTAAATTTAAATCTTTAAATAAAATTTTATTTTCAAATTCAAAAAAACAATTTTTTAATTCGATAGTATTTATTTTTTGACCAGATAGATCATGAGAATTTTTATCATTAATATTGTTCCTTAATTGCTTCACAAACATATTCATCGATGGGTTATAAACAATTAAAGTATTAAGTTGATTGAAGATTTTTGAAATTGAGGGTGCCAACCTATAAATTAAAAAAACAATAGATGCCAGTTCTGGTATATTTTGATTAAAAGAAATTATTTCTGATTGATTAAAATAAATTATAGAAATTGTAAGAGCTATAATTATTTCTAAAATATTTTTAGGTAAAATAGATAATAATCCAAGAAATACTAGGTTGTTACTATAGTTTTGCATTTTATCAGCAAAAAAATTAAAAAACATCTTGGTTTTTTTGAAAATTTTTATTTCTATTTGGGATGAAAAAATTTCTGACGCAAATTTATAAACCTCAGATTCATTATTTAATCTATACTCACCTAATTTTTTTACAGATGTTATGGAAATGAAGTAGACAATAACAAAAGTTAATAAAGATAATATATATATTAAATCTATCTGAATATTTAAAAAGTAAAATGCTGAAAAAGTTAAGATAAGAAGATAAATTATTTCTGAGCCTAATGTAATTAAGGCAAAAACTATTCCAACAAAAATTAGGTAAGTTTCTTTTATAACATTTTTTAGATACTCAGATTTATTATTTTTAAAAAAATCAATAGCACTCATGTTTAAATATGAATTTAAAAGAATTGAAGAATATTTTGAATAACGATTATAAACAAATTTTAATAGAAAAAAGTTAGAAAACAAAACTAATAAATTTCTAAATATTAAACTAGTAACTAAAATAGATATTAAAAATTTTTCATAACTTTTAAAAAAAAAGGAAAAATAATTTTCGTAAACATTGAAATAATTAAAACCATTACTTTTTTTTTCTTCTGTTACAGATAATGTTTCGTAAATCGATGAAAATGACAAAAATTCAAAGAAAACCACAAATATAGATAAAAAAAGCAAAACAAAAAAAACTAAAATTTCTTTTTTACTTCCAATTTTATAAATAAAATTTAAATTATTTAATATGTTTTTCATAAGAAGCTAAGGTTTTTAAAAACTTTTTTTGACACTAAATATACAATTGAATTTTAATACTGTTGTCTGCTATTATCAAATAAATACTATTAATAAAACAAATTAAATTAATATTTATATTATCCGATATTGAATGGAGTGTAATTGAATCTTTTAATTTTAGAACTACAGATTATCTAAGGGTTTCGCTCAGAATTTAAAATATTATTTTAAGTCAAAATATAGATTATTTATAAAAATATTTAATGACTATGAAGCAGTGTAAATACGTAGTAAAGAAAGTTAGTAAGTTTTATAGTTTCTAAATCTAAGCTCTTTATGCTGAACATAGTTTAATAAAAAAAAAAAACAGAACTTTGATAAATAAAAATTTTAATTGTGTCACTATTTTACAAAATATTTAAACCAGTTAATCCTATTCTGTGGGATGGTAATAAAACCTATGAATCTACTTTAAAAAAAAAATATTTTATTTTTTTTGATGAATTAATGTCTGCTAATAAAAATGTAAAAAAGTTATTAATAAAATTATTAACATTATTCAAAGAGTCTATTGTATTTTTACTTACTATTATTTATTTTCCGTTTTCTATAATATTATATTTTTTTAATTATAGGTTTTTACACATCAACACTGCTCAAATTGGAGCTTATATTGAGCAAATAGATACTATTATTAAACAAAATTTATTAAATAAAAATAACAAAAAAATTATTTTTTTGTGTCCTAAATTTATTTTGGTTAATAATTTTATTCATAAAATTTATGGGAAACATTTAATTTGCTTAGAAAATTTTTTTTTATATTTATTTCTTTATCCTTTTGTACACACTAAGTTTTTATCATTAAATTTTTGGAATTTTGAGACTATCAATCCAGAATCAGAATTTAATCAAATTCAAATGGATTATTACAAAAAATTTAAAAATTATGTTTTAGAACTTAGTGAGATTAAAAATGAAAAAAATATATTAAGTAATCTTTGCAAAGAAAAAAATATTAATATTAAAAATTTAATTGTGATTCAGCAAAGAGATCAATTTTACTATAATAGTCCAACTACAAGAAATGCTAGTATTGATAACTTTGCTAAAACTATCAATTATTTAATAGACAATGGATATGATGTTATCAGATATAAATCTAAAGAATCTAAATCATTAAATATTTACAAGCCTAATTATCATGAATTAATCATATCAAGTGAAGATGATAAAATTAAGCAGTTTTTAATTTCTAAGAATTGTCGATTGGTAATTTGTTACCAAGGAGGAATTTCCTCTTATAACCAAATCCTTAATACTCAATTTTTATTAACAAATGCAATTCCAATAAACCGTAATATATTTATTAAACCAAATGATAGGGTTATACTTAAAAAGTATTTTTCAAAAAAATTAAGTAAATTTTTAAATCTTAATATGCTCATCAAGGAGGATCTTCATTTATATATAGATGTACACACTCTAAGTGATAAAGAGGTGATTCTTCATGAAAACAATGAAGAAGAAATTCTATGTGCCACTAAAGAAACCTTGGCAATTACTGATTATAACCATACTTCTGATTTGCAAAAAATGTTTAGAGAAATTTTTCCTGATAAGGTAACATTTAAATATTCACCTAGTTTAGTTTGTAATACTTTCTTAAAAAAAAATTCTTATTTAGTAAATCAATAATTTATAATTACTTAATTAATCTAGAAATTTCTTATGTGATAAATTATCATCTAGAGATGGTGCCCAATTAGGAAATTTAACATCATATTCTTTTTTCTAGGAACCAGAGTATATTTCTTGATAAATACGTTCTTTGCTTTGAACTACCGGCATATGCCAAAAATTTCCTGAATTTGTTCTGTAGTAAAATTTTTTATTTGGATTTTTCTTATAAGACTCTAATGATATTTTTTCGATAATATCACCCTTCTTATTAGGATTATATAAATCCAGTTTATCACTTATCACGTGATATGATTCTGAGTTTCTGGTAGGGCGTTTATGTGGAGGCATGTAAGAATTTTTTATAATTCTTTTCAAAAGATTGGCGTCTAATGGTTTTATTGTAGAAAAATGAAATACACCACAGTCTAGATTAGCAGTTTCCCTCCAAAATTTACATGCTTCTAATGCTATATGACCGGTTATTCCTGTGGTTAAAGAATAATAATCTTTAGGTTTATTAAACTTATAAACTTTCTCAAAAGTATATACATTGCTAAAATTATTTTAACTGTATGCTGTTCATCAATTTTATATTGTAATATTTAATGTTATTTAATGGATCTGTTAGTAATTTTTTATCAAAACACTTTTTTAGATCTACTATTGAGTTCTCTACAGTAAATGAAGAAGAAAAACCTAAAACACTTTTAATTTTTTCACTAGATATATGGTAGGAACGGTTATCATCAGATTCTTTTATCTCAATTTCAACGTGATCACCTATAATTTTTTTAACTAATTCAGCAATTTCAATAACCTTTAAATTTTGGTATCCCGCATTAAAAATTTGACCATTTACCAAACTGCTTTCAGCAGTTATTACTCTATTATAGATTTCAATCATATCTTTAATATGAATATTTGGTCTCAATTGATTGCCTCCAAGAACTGTAATTTTACCTTTGTTATATGCAAAACTTGTTAATATATTCACTACAAGATCTAACCTCTGCCTTTTAGAATAACCGCATACTGTTGCAGGACGAATAGTGACTACCTCAAAATCATCAGACTTATACTTTAAAAGTATTTCTTCACAATTAGCTTTAAATACTGAGTAATCTGTCAAAGGTTCTAGACTCATATCTTCGTGAACATCATTTTCCTCTTTAACCCCATAAACACTAGATGATGAAGCGTAAATAAATCTTTTTACGTTGGAATCTTTCGCAATTTTCACCATAGGCTCAAATGCATCTAAATTTATCGATTTTCCTAAAGTTGGGTTTAATTCAAAACTTGGATCATTTGATATACATGCTAGATGGATTATGATGTCTTGATCTTTAAAAGCCTTTTTTAAAAGCATTTGATCTCGTATATCACCTTTAACAGATGAAAAATTTTCATGCACCGGCATCACATCTTCACCATACAAATACAAGTCAAGTGATGTGACTTTGTGATTATTTTTTAAAAGAGAGTTGACTAGCTCACACCCTACATATCCACCACCACCTGTAACTAAAATTTTCATTTGTTAAGTTTAATCATATTTATTTTAAATTCAAGAATATATAAATTAAGTTTAATTTTCTTTCAGTAATATTTATTTAATATACTTAAACCAATCTTTTGTGGCATTTTTAATTTTTTTTGGTGTCCAGACTGGCGCTTCCTTCCAGTAGTTTATTTCATTTAAAATTTTTTTGATCCCAGTATTAATATCTATTTTAGATTGCCACCCTAAGAATTTTTTTGTTTTTTTTGTGTCCGCAAAAGTACAATCTGGCTCACCAGGTCTTTTAGGAATAAAAATTTTTTTTCCTCCTAAAAGTTTTACAATCATATTTACTGAAATAGTTCTGCCACTCCCAATGTTGAAAATTTCATTGCTTATTTTTGATTTACTTGCTGATACCATTGCTGAGACGACATCTGATACATAAGTAAAGTCTCTTGTTTGTTTACCATCTCCAATAACTGTGTATGGTTTGTTTGCTAGCTTTTGTGCTAAAAAAACACCAAACATCGCTCCATATGTTCCTGATGTTCTGGATTTAGTTCCATAAACATTAAACAATCTTAATGATATCACGCTCATAGAATACAATTTACCCCAATGTAAACAAATTTGCTCTCCTAAATATTTTGTCAACGCATATGGATAGTGTGTATCTATTTTTTCAGTTTCTTTTGTAGGATATTTTTGAGGAATCCCATAGCATGATGATGATGCTGAGTAAATTATTTTTTTAATTTTATAATTTCTACAAGCTTGCATTACATTGAAGGTTCCAGTTACATTAGATTTAAAATAATTTACTGGAGAATTTATACTTGGGACTACATCAGCTAGAGCTGCTAAGTGAAATACATTTTTTACATTTTTAAAATTTTTTTCCCATTTTCCTCTTTGAGAAATATCACATTGAATAATTTTTATACCTTTGATATTTTTTAAATTCTTTCTTCTTCCAGTAGAAAAATTATCTAGAATAATCACTTCATTTTTTTTGGATAGTCTCTCAGCTAAATGACTTCCTATAAATCCCGCACCTCCTGTTATTAATATTTTCATTTTAATTGAAGAGATAAGGGTTTTTTTTTAAAAAAGATACAGAAATATTCCTTGATATATTTCCATGAAAATTTTAAGACCTTAGTTAAAAACATTTATTAAAAAGGTCCTTTAAAATTACTATCAGGTTGATCTGGATTTTTTCTTAGTTTTGGAATTAATTTAAAATTTTTTTTGATATTTAAAATTTTTAATACCTCTTTAATTATAACTGGTTGTTCTGGGTAGCTATATTTTGAAATAGAAACAGAACTTGCAATTGGAGCATCTTTTAATCCAATTCTTCTAAATGAATAATTCTCTTTATTTAAATTTAAATTTTCAGATAAATAGGCTAATATTTCTGCACTAATACCATTTGTTATCCACCCATTATCTACAACAAGAACTTTTTTTGTTTTTCTTACTGATTTCAATATTGAATTATAATCGATTGGTCTCAAACATCTTAAGTCTAATAAATCACAATTTATATTATTTTTTTTAAGGAATTCTACTGCCTTCATGCACTCTAAAACAGGGTAAGAAAAACTTATAATAGTTAAATCATTTCCATTGTTAATTTTTTTACATTTTTTTAAAGGTACCTTAAATAATTTTTTAGGGACATAATCTTTTGTGGAGTGGAGCCACCTATGTTCAAAAAAAATTACAGGGTCTGGGTCCTGAATACTTGAATATAATAAACCTTTAGCATCATATGCATTTGAAGGACAAACAACTTTTAAACCAGGAATATGTGAAAAAATTGCCTCTAATGACTGGGAATGTTGTGGGCCTTGACCCCATCCTTTACCTATAATCAACCTTATTACCATCGGTACATTTGCTTTTCCTCCGCTCATAAAAAACCATTTAGAAATTTGGTTATATATTTGTTCAATTGATAATAATGAAAATTCAACTCTTTGATGAACAATGACAGGCTTAAAACCTGATATCGACATTCCTAAAGCAATTCCTGTGAAAGAGTTTTCCGCAGTAGGTAGATCAAAAACATTTTTTTTATATTTTTTATGAATATTTAAGGTCGTACCAAAAACTCCTTTTGGATCATCAACACCAAGACCCATTACTATAACAGATTTATCTTTTGATATTGACTGCTCAAGTGTTTCCTTAATGCTATCGTTAAAATATAATGTTCTCAATTTAAAGCTCCTTTTTATATGTATATTTAAACATCATATTTTTTGAAGGATATTTACTTTTTCTAGCAAACATGAAGGCATTATTAATTTCTTTATTAATTACTTCCTCTTCACCTATTAATTCTTTTTCTGTAATTATTTTTTCCTTAATAAATTTTTTTGTATACTTATTGATTTGACAATTTCTGTGCCAATATTTTATTTCATTTCTGTTACGATAATTAAGATGATCATCGTAATTAGGTCCACAATGTTCCAACATTCTATAAGTGTCAACTTCAATTAAAAAAGGTTGTTTTTTCTTTTTAATGTTATCTATTATTTTTTTTGATTGAGCATATAAATCTAATAAATCATGATCCTTAAATTTTTTTGATTTTATACCTAGAGAATTTGCTATTTTAAAAATTTTTCTATGCTTATTTTGTCGCTTTAATACATTTGAATAAACTGAATACCTATTATTCTCACATACAAAAAGAATATTTAATGAATGCAAGTTTGCAAAATCTAAACTTTCTAAAAATACCCCTTCCTCAGACGCACCATCCCCAAAAAAAATTACGACAACATTATTTTTTTTTTTTAATTTGTTTGCCCAAGCAACTCCAACTCCAATGGGAATAGTTGATCCCACTATAGGAACAGCTGCTTTTATATTTCTTTCTAAATCTATTAAATGCATTGAGCCACCTAACCCCTTAGCACATCCTGTTTTTTTTCCATGAATTTCTGCAATCATTTTTTTTAAATTACCACCTTTAGCAAGATAATGTGCATGAGACCTATGAGCAGTTACAATTTCATCATTTTTATTTAGGTTCTCACATATTGAAACTGGAATTGACTCCTGACCTATAGATAAGTGAACAGGGCACCTCATTTCCCCTTTACTATAGTTCTGTGAGATAGATTCTTCTATTCTGCGTATTCGTAATAAATTAAAAAAAATTTTTTTTTTAATAGCTTTATTTATGACCATAGATATCTATTATTTATCATAGAAACTATTAAATACATTACATATATATATTATTTCTTTTGATGATAAAAACTGGTTGATAGGTAGTGTAATAATTTCGTTTGATTGTTTTTCTGTTTTTGGAAAATCTCCTTTTTGATAACCTAAATTTTTTGCTGCAGGCTGTAGATGTATTGGAATAGGATAGTGTATTGCAGTTGAAATTTTTTTTTGCTCCATAAATTTTATTAATTTTTTTCTATTCTTAACTTGAATTACAAAAGTATGGTAAGTATTAAACTCTTTATCTTTTTCCTCTGGAAAAAAATAATTTTTTTTATTCAAATATTTTAGATAAACTTGAACATTTCTTCTTCTTTTTTTAATAATATTTTTAAGATTATTAAGTCTAAAATTTAAAATAGCAGCTTGTAAATTATCCATTCTAGAAACATAACCAAATTTTTTAATAATATTTCGATTATGAATTCCATGAGATCTAAGACTTAAAGCTTTTAAGTAATAGTTTTTGTTATTTGTAACAAAAAAACCACCATCTCCCATTGCGTTTAAGTTTTTAAGAGGATGGGTAGAAAAACAACCAATATCTCCAAATGATCCTGCAGATTTGTTTTTAAACTTTGAGCCAATTGATTGTGCTGAGTCTTCAATAATTTTTAAATTAAACTTTTTTGCAAGCTTTAATATTTTGTCCATTTCACAAACTCTACCAGTAAGGTGAACAGGCATAATAACTTTAGTTTTTTTTGTAATTTTTCTTTCTATTAATTCTGGATCAATACTTTGATCAGACCCTACGTCAACAAATACTGGTTTTGCACCAATATGCACAATAGTTGCTGTAGATGCTACAAAAGAGTTGGGTGGAGTTATTACTTCGTCACCTTTTTTAACACCACATAAAATTAAAGCCATTGTTAAAGCATCTGTTCCACTATTAAATGTTACAGCATATTTTGAATTACAAAATTTTGCTAGCTTTGCCTCGAGCTTTGAAATTTCTTTACCACCAACATACACACCAGATGATAAAACATTATCTATTATCTTTAATAATTTTTTTCTTTCATAACTATATTGTTTTTTTAAATCAACATAAGGAATATTCATAATAGATTAAGAATTGTAAAACTCACTAACAACTTTTACAACATATTTCATTTCTTTTATTGACAAGTGTTGATCGCAAGGAAAACTTATAATTTTTTTTGCATGCTCTTCTGTGATAGGAAAATTTTTTTTTTTAAGTCTATATTTAGACATAGCTTTTTGTCTATACATTGGTATTGGGTAATGAATTTTACATTCAATTCCTTTTTTTTGACAATATTTGTAAAGAGCATCTCTATTTTCAGCGAATACAATATAAAGATGATAAACTAACCTATAATCTTTGGGTCTGGGAGGAATTTTTATACCTGAAATTTTACTCAAATTATTATCATAAAATTTTGCATTTTTAATTCTTTGATTAGAAATACTTACAGCCTTTGGTATAATCCAGTTTCCAACAACTGCCTGAAGAGTATCAAGTCTTGAATTATATCCACAAATCTCAACCTCATCTCTTGATATAAGCCCATGGTTTCTTAACAATAATAATTTTTTGTAATATTTAGAACTATTTGTCGTTATTATTCCACCATCTGACCAAACATTTATATTTTTTAGCGGATGCAAAGAAAAGGAACCAAAGTCACCCCATGTTCCTGCTTTTTTTTTATCTATTGAAGCCAATATGCTTTGGCATGCATCTTCAACTATAGGTATTTTATATTTTTTTGCTATCTTCATTACTTTGCGCATATCCGTCATATAACCCGTGAAATGCACTGGTACAATAGCTTTCGTTTTTTTTGTAATTTTTTTTTCTATCAAATCTGCATTCATGCAAAAAGTATCATCACAATCTACAAAAATTGGTACTGCTCCTATTTCACAAATTGCACCAACTGTTGCTACAAAAGTATTTGCAGCTGTTATTACTTCATCACCACTTTTAATACCTAAAGATACTAAACTTAACTTAATTGCATCAGTTCCTGAATTGACACCTACCGCATATTTTGTTCCTATTAATTTTGCAAATTTCTTTTCAAACTCAAGCAAAGGTTTTCCTAAAGTAAAATCTCCTGTTAAAACAAACTTTTTGAGATCTTTCCATAATTCAGGGCAATTTCCAAATTGCTGTTTCAGATAAGAATATCGTACATTCATAGAGTATTTCTAATTTATTAATTATTTATTGAATTAAAGATTTATTTAAAATCCTACCCTTATTTATCAGAATAATCTATAAACTTAAAGCAATTATCTTAAAGAATATTTTAAAAAATTTTCCATCTCAGAAAAATTAAATATTTTTTTATTACCAATACTTTGTACAGAAAAAGCAGCGGCAAGAGAGCCTAGAAACAAGGATAAATCTTTATCTATATTATTTTTTAAACATAATGAGATGATAGATAACATGGCATCTCCAGCTCCAACTTTATCAATGCTTTTGAAAGCAAATGCAGGACACTCATATATTTTTTTTTTATCTACAAGTAAAGCTCCACTGAGCCCCCTAGTGATTACTAAATTTTTTAATTTTCTATTTTTAAAATATTTTTTGGCTACTGTTTTTATATTTTCATACTCATTTTTAAGTTCAAATCTTAACTCACTTTCATTTATAATTAATATATCAACATTATTATATTTATTTAATGTATGTGTTCCAATATTGCTTGAATTGAGCTGAATGTTTAAAGATAAAAATTTTTTAATCTTATTAAGATGTTTTATTGTTTCATTGCTTAAAAGACCATGTCCATAATCACAAACAATGATTAAATCAAATTTTGAAAGATTTTTTTTTATTTTCTGAAGCAATTGATTGTTAAATAAAGTTTTGTGTAAATTTGGTAAGATATATGACCCAAAAAGTTTATAATTAGATTTTAGGTCAATAAATCTTTTTTTTACAATAGTATCGAATTTGCTGTATGGCTTAAATAGATCATATTTAATTTTAACATCTGATTGTTGTTTCAAAATTTCAATATTTTTTTTTTCATTTCCAAAAAATGAAATAACTTTTGCAGATTTCACAAAACTCGAAATATGCCTGGCAACTGCAGCCGAACCTCCAGCATAACTCTCTTTAAAAGACTCTTTTAAAACTAAATGCGGCTCTTTTCCTGATTTACCAATAATATCACCAAAATTATATTCATCTATTACTATTTCACCAACGACAAGTACTCTTAATTTTTTAATGGGTTTAAGTAAATTTATAATTTTAGTTAAATTGTACTTTTTTTTTATCTTTTTAATAAAGTTGGTTTGCTTATTATCAAAAATTAAGTTTTGAGAGTTAATCAATTTTGTTGAACTAAATGTAATATTGGATGTATATTTTATTTCTCCTCCGTGCTTCTCAACCTCTTTTTTTTCAAGATAGATTTTTTTTGTTTTATCGCTTTTATTTATTTTGTAATCTGGGCCTTTAATATAAAATTTTGGCTTAATGTGTTTGATAACCTCAACAGCAGATGCATGATCACTCAATACAACGGCATCAATATTTTTAATGTTAGATAGATACTCCATCCTTAAACTTTCATTAAATAAGGGTCTGCCAGGTCCTTTTTTTATAAACTTATCAGAGGTAACTGAAACAATTAAGTAATCACCGTTTTTTTTTGCTTCATTAAAGTATTTTATATGTCCAACATGGACTAAATCAAAAACTCCATGACAAAGAACGATATTACTAATTTTATAATTATTGATATGCCTTACTAACAATTTTGGATTAAAAAAAATCATAAAAATTAAAAGTGTATAAACTCATATTCACCTGAATAGTTTGTTTTTTTAAAAAACCATTCCCAATCTTTGTTGGAAAAAAAAATATTCGCTGTCAATGCCCAGCATTGTAAATTGAACAATTGACTTAAATTTGAGTAACTATCAACCATAATATACTTTTTTTTACCCACTCTATTAATTTCTTGAATTGCTGAAAACGCACTACTAATATTTAAATTATGAAGTGTTGCTAAACATAGAACTAAATCAAATTCGTTATTTTTTGCAAAATTTAACTTTTTATTCAGATCATGCACAAAAAGATTTTTTCTGATTTCTTTTTTTGAATTTTTAATTGCATATTTAGAAATATCAAATCCTTTAATTCTAATTCCAGGAAGAATTTTTTTTATTTCAAATAATAAAAAACCCTTACCACACCCAATATCTAATATTTTTGATTTATTATCAAGTTTATAGTATTTAATTATTTTTTTTGCAGTCTTCTCTAAATATCCAGGAATATATTTGTACCCACCATATCCATAATTTCTTTTTCCATCAAAAAAATTTTTTGAAAATTGTCTTGCAATTTTCATGCTTTTTACTTTTTCATCAATCATTCTACCCAAGCAATCTCTTCGTGATGAATTGTGAATTTTTTGAATAAAATTCATTTTTTTCATTTATCAATAAATTGATTTAAATTATTTTTTTTGTAAAAATTTTTATAATCTCTCATTATTTGTTCTATGCTTATTATGTTTTCAGTCTTATTAATATTATTTTTTGTTTCAATTTGGATATTTTCAATAGCAAATTCAACTTTTTTTTTTTTAATAATCAAATTATATATTTTATTTCTTTCAATTTTATTTTTTGGAAGTTGGTGTAACGAGTAGAAAATTATTATATCGCTATATTTTTCTTCTAATGCTTCCACAAGAGAAAAAACACTATCAGTTGTTGCGTATTCAACTGCACTAAGTATGTATTCGTAATTTTTTTTTAGGCAGTAATCCCTTATAGCCATATTTTGAACTTGTTGAGGAATCGAGGAACCATTAATCTTAGAACTTGAAACATATCCTCTTGCTTTTACTTTTACTTTATTCATTTTTTAATAAGTTATAATATTTAATACCAATTCTAGAAGCAGGCTTAAGTGTTATGGGTTCAAAAAACTCACCTAATTTTTTTTCATCATAAGGTGTGAAAATATTTTTAAACCTACAATTTAATGACCATCTTGTAGTTTTTTCCCTGTTAATAACACCACCATGTAAAAGATTCTGATTAAAAATTAATATTTGTCCATAATTTATGTCTATGAACTTAAGCTTTTTTTTATAATACTTATAAAGATCAGATGTTGATTTTATTCCTAATGATGAAAGTTTTTTTTTAAAAACTTTTTCATTTTCTTTTGGTGGAATAATAAACATCCTTTTTGTTTTGAAACAATCCACCAACGGTATCCACAACACTACTTCAAATGGTGAGTCTCCAGACCATACATCTGTATGTATATTTAATATTGAAGTTGGATCATTTGGAGTTTGAACACTTAAATTTATCCTTCGTTGCATGGAAAGTTCATTACCAACAATAATATCAAGATAACTTTTTGCTAATAAATAATAATGCTCCCTAATATTTTGATCTTGCAGAACATTTTTTAAAATGTTCAATCGAAAATCATTTATTTTTTTAGAAGGTAAAGATTTATGAATTTGATCAAAAAAATCTTTATTTGTAACTTTTTTTAATTTTATTTTATTTTTTTTTAGAAATAAAATTGAAAGCTTTTTAATTTTTTCTTTTATAAATTCTAAGGATTTTTTGTTAATAATATCTGCTACTATATATCCTTCTTTTATAAATTTATCTGATAATGTTTTTTCTCTAATATCTTGAAACATAAAATTCTAGTAATTGATGATAAGTTAATTTAACTCAAATTATTTTTTTTGCAATCTAAAGGGGCTGAGATAATGATTACCTAAAAATTTTTCAATTTTTGTCAATTCAGAATGAGAAAATATTGTCTAACTTTTGCTATTTTCATAAAAATTAATTTTAGAAATTACAAATTTGGAAATGGATCACCTTTAAATTGATCTCCAGCTTCTAACGTAAGCTGTTTTGTAACTGTTTATCTAAATTATCATATTCTTGTCTTACAATTGATGTATCTTCTTCAGAAAAGAAACCTCTAGTTAAAACAACTTCATTATTTCTCAGCGTTTTTTTTTCTAAATTCATATATAAACTAACTTTTAATTTATTGTTTTAAATAATGGCTAACACATGATTGCAAGTTTTTATTTGTAGTATATTTCATTTTTGATTTCAACCCTAAATATCTAGGTTTCATCGAGCTTTTATTAAAAAAAGAGTCTTTCACAGAAATAAGATATTTCTCTTTATCTAAATTTTTTGCAAAAATTTTCATTAGATTGAATACTGAAATGTATTTATTTGATGAAAAATTAATCAAATTTCTTTTTATTTTATTAGTAAATAATTTTTCTTTCATTAAAATTTCTTCATTTACAAATGAAACTAAGTCAGGCGTATAAACTGGTGTTGAATAAACATCTCTTGATGCATATATCGTCTTATTTTTTTTTAAATTAATTAAAAGCTTATGAATTAAATGTTTTTTATGTCTTGGCCCAAATAGCATTGATACTCTTATGATGATTACATCTTTTTTATTTAATAAAAAAGTTTCAGACATATGTTTTGATTTTCCAAGCACTATCCATGGTTTAGGAATTGATTGATCAGAATATTTTTTATTAAACTGCTTCCCTTCAAATACTGTATCTGATGAAAAATGAATTAATTTAAATCTTAATGTTTTTGAATATGAATGAATTATCTTTGGTAAATAACCATTAATAAAATATGCCTCTTTAGGATTATCTTCACAATATTTTATTCCATTTACAGCTATTGTGTTTATAACATAATCTGGTTTAAATTTTTTTATTTCGTAATAATATTTTTTATAACTTTTAAAAGCATCAACATCTTTTCTTCCTAAAAATTTTAAATTATATTGATTTTTTATTTGATAATTTATTTCTTCAGAAAGTCCTCCAGACTTTCCGATAACTAGTATTTTTTTTTTATTCATTTATCAAAGTTAAAACTAACTTTTTTAGAATTCATATTAAAAATATAATTGATCTACAGATATATTTCTATTAATCTTTTGAATAATTCAACTTCTATTATTTTTATACTTGAGAAATAACAGTTCTATATCTTAAAAATTTTTTTCAGTGCATAAATCAAGCCAATTGAGCTATTAGTACTGGTCAGCTACACGCATTACTGCGCTTCCACATCCAGCCT
>MDTF01015842.1_pt1 | contig 18115 bp, 16 predicted proteins | sample 811191 | NCBI WGS metagenome assembly MDTF01 (sample SAMN05326649, study PRJNA326480) | marine metagenome | isolation source: seawater | place: Southern Ocean | collected 2011 | reverse complement strand
TTTGCTATTGCTAAAGTCCTTTGTGAAGCAGGCACTAGTGTCATGATTTGTGGTCGCAATAAAGACTCAATTGTAAAAGCAGTTAATTTATTAAAGGTTTCTGGTGTTGCTTCAGGTATTCAGTGCGATGTAACTGACTATGATGAAGTGCGAGCAATGATGGAGGCTACTAAGAAAAAATTTGGTAGTATCGATATTCTTGTTAATAATGCAGGAGTTGCTCATAATGGTGACATTGAAGAACATACGCCTAAAACTTGGGCAGAAACTATTAATACTAATTTAACAGGTGTTTTTTACTGTTGTAAAGAGGTTGTTCACTCAATGAAGGAGCAGGGTGGTTATATTATTAATATCTCAAGTCGATCGGGAACAAATCCTAATTCAGGAGATATCGCATATACAGCTTCTAAATTTGCGTTGAATGGCTTCAGTGAGGTATTGATGAATAATCTAAGAAAGCATAAAATTCGTGTAAGTTATCTGATGCCTGGTCGTGTAAGTACTGATTTTGCAGGAGAAGAGCCACAACCATGGCATGTAAGCCCTGAAGATATTGCAAAGGTTGTTATGGATGTCCTATCTCTTGATGAGCGTTCTGTTGCAAGTCGGGTTGAGATTCGACCTACACTAATAAACAAGATGGAGTCAATGCCTGAATGAGAAAAAGTTTAATGAGGTTAGAAGGTAAGGTAGCCCTGATTACAGGTGCTGCTCAAGGAATAGGTAAAGGTATTGCAGAAGTTTTTGCTCATGAAGGAGCGGTAGTTGTAATAGCTGACATTCAGAACAAAAAAGGACAGGCTGTTGCAGATTCTTTAGGTATTCGAGGGGATTTTATATATACAGATCTTAAAAATGATGCTGATATTGAAAAAATGATTGCTTCTACTGTTAAAAAATATGGTGCTCTAGATATTCTTATCAATAATGCCGTAGGTCCTAAGGCCCATGATCTTGGAGATAATATGTTAGGAGACTCGATGGTTGAGGACTGGGATGCGACTATGGATTTGTCACTAAGAGCATATATGGTTGCCACAAAGTGTGCTTTACCATACATGAAAAGTAATAATGGTGGATGCATCATTAATATGGGATCAATCCTTTCTTCTTATGTAGGTGAGCACATCTCATGTGCATATCATGTATCAAAGGCAGGAATAAATCATTTAACTCGTTATTTTGCTTGGCAATTAGGTCAAGATAATATTCAAGTAAATTGTATTTCTCCGGCACTTGTTGATAGGTCAGAGGGGCGACGACTAACTGATGATCCAGCCAACAAGGCTGTAGTCGACATTATAGTTCCACTTAAAAGAGCAGGCAGTAATAGTGATATAGCCTATGCGGCAGTTTTTCTATGTTCAGATGAGGCGAAGTATGTTACTGGACAGATAATAACTCTTGATGGAGGCTCTACTCTAGGTGAGCAGTTTGAAGTAGCTAGGGCCGCATATAACGAATCGAAATAATTCAAAGATGGGAATTTTTACATCTTAGTAGTTTCTTCTAGTTAACTCCTCAGAAATGAAAGAGGGTAAATATGCTCCAGCTTCTACTTAAATTTTTTTAACTTAACAAATTAGATAAATATATGAAAATATTAGTAACAGGAAACACTGGTTATATTGGGCCAGTTTTAGCACAATATTTAAAAAACTCCAGAGAAGACTTAGAAATTATTGGTTTTGATCAAGGTTATTTTGCACATTGTTTAACTAATGCTCCTTATTTACCAGAATTTAACTATGATCAACAATATTGGGGAGATTTGCGTGATTTTCCTTTTGAAATATTAGATGATATTGATACTGTAGTTCACCTCTCAGCAATTTCAAATGATCCAATGGGAAGTAAATTTGAAAAAATTACTAAAGAAATTAATTATCAATCTAGTATTGACTTTGCTAAGGAGGCTAAAGCAAGGGGTGTAAGTTCATTTGTATTTGCATCCAGTTGTAGTATGTATGGGATTACAGAGGGCTCAAATCGAAAAGAAAATGATGAACTTAATCCGCTAACAGCATATTCAAAATCAAAGGTTGCTATGGAAAAAGATCTTTCTGCATTAGCAGATGAATCTTTTGTTACAACAGCTCTAAGATTTGCTACTGCTTGTGGTATGTCAACTAGGTTAAGATTAGACTTAGTTCTGAATGACTTTGTAGCTTGTGCAATAAGTTCTGGAAATATTACTGTTTTAAGTGATGGAACCCCCTGGAGACCACTTATTGATGTTAAGGATATGTCACGAGCAATTGACTGGGCCATTGACAGAAAGCCTGAAGTGGGTGGATTATTTTTACCTATAAATACTGGCTCTGAAGATTGGACCTATCAAATTAAAGATTTAGCTAATATTGTTGCTGAAAATATTCCTGGAACAAAGGTTTCTATTAATAGTAATGCAAAGTCGGACGAAAGATCTTACCGAGTTGATTTTAGTTTATTTGAAACCCTTGCCCCAAATCACCAGCCAGTTATGTCAATTGAAAAAACTATCAAAGAAATTAAGTTAGGGCTTGAAAATATGCAATTTGTTGATTCGAATTTTCGTATGTCAAATTATATGCGTCTTAAAGTTTTACAGGGCCATATAGAAGCTAAAAGATTAGATGAGAATCTAAGATGGATAGATATTAAACATAAGGCTCTTCCAACGGGAAGCTGTTAGATTCTAGCGGGTTAATTATATTACTAAACAGTTTTTTTTGATTATTTTAGAATTTTAAAACAATGCTTTATTAAATAAAGTACTTTTAGTTTTCTCAGTCTTAAAGGTCTTGAATATTTACTTACAAAAAAAAGTTAGAAGTTAGTTACTGTTAAGAATATTCCTTGACTCATAACAACTCCATTATAGGAGTAGTTATAACAAATTGTCCTCCCCATTTTCTAATATAGCATAATTGATTTATTACTTCTTTTTTTAGATTCCATGGCAGTATAACTACATAATCTGGCTTGAAATCACTTAAGTCTTTTTCTGCTTTTATTGGGATACGACTTCCAGGCATATATTTGCCCTGTTTTGCTGGATTCTTATCTACTACAAATGCTATCAAGTCTTGCCTCACTCCGCAGAAATTTATCATAGTGCTGCCTTTAGCAGCTGCACCATATGCTACAACAGTTTTCCCATTCTTTTTTTGATCAATTAAAAAAGTTAAAAAATTAGTTTTTATAAGTTCGGCTTCAGTTTGAAACTCTTGATAAAAATTAAGTTGCTTCATACCTGCTTTGACTTCTTTTTCAAGGAGATATCTTACATTATCGCTAACTAAGTTTTTCCCAGTATCAGATCTCTGGGCGAAATACCTTAAGCTTCCACCATGTACTGGTAATTCCTTAACATCAAATAGTGTTAAACCATTAGTTTTAAATACTTTAATAACAGAACTAATTGAGAGGTAAGAATAATGCTCATGATAGACTGTATCAAACTGTTTCTGCTCAACAAGTTGAAGTAAGTGAGGATTCTCAAATGTTGCAACACCTTGCTCTTTCAATATTTTTGTAAAGCCTCTGACAAAATCGTTGATATCTGGAACATGTGCTAAAACATTATTTGCAACTGTAAGATCTGCTTGACGACCATTTTTAACTAGCTCCTTTGCTAGCTTAAAGCCAAAAAACTCTTCTACTATTTCAATACCTCGATCTCGAGCTGCATTAGCCGTACTCTTAGTTGGTTCAATACCATAACATGGTATTCTTTTTTCTTTAAAATACTGAAGAAGGTATCCATCATTAGCTGCTACCTCAACAACTGTGCAAGACTCATCTAAAGAAAGTTGAGAAACCATATCTTCAACGTAATTTTTTGCATGAAGTAAAAATGATGACGAAAATGAACTAAAGTAAGCGTACTCTGCTGAAAACATTTCATCAGCTTGAACAAAGTCTTCAGTTTGAACAAGCCAGCAATTATTGCATACCATTACATGAAGTGGATACCACTTCTCTGCTATATTTATGGTCTCATCATTCAAAAAAGAATTAGAGGGTGGGGCACTACAAAGGTTTAAAAACGAATAAGTTAATTTGGTTTGGCAATGTCGACAATTCATAATATTTATAATTTTAATTATTGGTAAAGTACTCTAATTTTTTATCTCTATCTGACAAATCTTTTATATCCAGTGGCCAAGGTATATTTAACTCAGGGCTATTACAATGAAATCCATCTTCAGCTTCTGGCGAATGAGATTGCGTATGTAAATAAAGGACTTGAGTGTTTGCCACCAGAGTTTGAAATCCATGTGCAAATCCCTTGGGAACATATACCATGTTCATTTTTTCTGAATCTAATATGACACCATGCCACTGACCATAGGTATTCGACTCCTTACGATTATCCAATATGACATCATAAATTCTTCCTGAAATACATCTGACAATTTTATCCTCTTCATGAGGAGCAATTTGTAGATGAAGGCCCCTTATAGTTCCTGCCAACTTCGTAAGAGAAGAATTTATTTGTACAATTTTTAAATCATCATTGATTTCCTTGAGCTCATCTTGACAATAATAACGAGTAAACCAGCCCCGCTTATCTCTATGTGGATAGCATTCTATTTCTGCTGCACCTTCTAAATGAGACTTGATAATCTTCATAATTTAACCCATTTTAAAATATTTTTCATAGAGTCATTCATAGTTAAATTTAACTAGTAATTTATAATTAGTTTATTATGCCTAGTAAAAAACTGATAGCAATGGAGAGTGTATTAAACAATTATTTTAGACACATTTTCCGATAAGATTCAAGCACTTTGCCATAAGACTTAGATTTAATGCCCCGATCTTAAACTCATCTTCTTTCTTGGATTCAGAGTGGCTTGCAAACTCCAAAAAACGACTTATGAAAACTCTAAATGGATCTTGTACAGGTATGATTTCTTTTGTTTTATCATTTATCAGAGATACTTCATAAGTTATGCCATTACCAGATTGAAAACGACTATAAGAATTTTCATTCAAACCAATTCGCATATGTCTTGGACCTTCTGGATTTTGCCGAAAATCAAAGTTTACTAAACATTCTCCATAAAAAAAATTACAAGAAAAAGAATGAGTAGAAACATTAAAATTAAAATTCACTATTTCAAAATTGCCCATTTTATGAATCAATAAGGATAAACCATGTGGAAGAAGATCTTGGGCTATAGAGATACCTTGAAAGGGCCCATTGGTAAAAAACTCAAATGATAATTTTTTACACGCTAGTGAATTATCTTCTATTTGAAGGATAGTATCCATAAAAACTGTATTACTTGTGTTCACAAAGAGTCGTCTATTTTTGTGTGATTCAATGTAGCTTAATTGCTGGTAAACCTGCTCTAAAGACATTGATTTGTTCCAAAAAAGTGGCTTTTCACAAAACACAGGGATATTTTTATCAAAACATGCGGTGATATGATCAATATGTAAAGCAGGAGGTGTGCAAATACTTACTGCATCAAGTTCTTCATCAAGAAAATCATTAAGATTATGATAAGCTTCAGCATGAGTATTGTATGTTTGTTTTAATTTATCTGCAGCTATTTTAGCATTTTGCTCAGATGAACATAATACTGCGACAATATTTGCGCCTAGTTCGTTATAGTGGCGAGCATGTGTGAAACCAATCCCACTGGCGCCTATAATACCAACTCTTAAAGTCATATCTTTTTTTTTAAAAAAACTGTCAGTAATAGTTTTTATATAACTTAGATTAGTTTTGAATATTTTTAAATCAGACAAAACCTTTCATATATAAACTACCTATCGAAATATATTAAATATTTTTCAAAGATATAAGATCATTAACATGAGTTAAATCCTTGATAAAAACAGAACTATCAATGACACTTTGATTGGTTAAATGCATTTTTCTATCACATCTGCAAGCTGTTTCGTCCATTTTTTGTCCACAACTTGTCATATATTTATCAAAATTTTCAGTGTCATAATTATAAAATAATTCCCAAAATCCTGCATTATTAAGATCCCCTAATGCCATAGGTCGAAAGTTAGGAGACCCACTTTGTGAGCAGTGATAAAGCCATCCATCATAACCAACTGTAGGATATATCCATCTTGCAAAACAAGGTTTAGTTCGAGGTTTGTAAAATATATCATGCTCAGAGTCAGCATCAACAATCATAACTTTACAGTTATCTGTTGAGCTATTATTAATAATCGGCTTTAATTTCTTTAAAGCAAATGCAACATCATCACTATTAGGAATAATACCGACAGCAAGTGGTGTTTCGCGAGGAGGTTGAGGAAAAGTAAATCTCAAGAGATTACACCCAGATCCCTTAAAATCTTCGATAAATTTAGAAACTTCTGAATCCATCCAATTTTGGTTATTAACCAAATAAGCTGCACTAATATCAAACAATGAGTTACCTTTGATACATGAATCAACAATTTTCTTGGTATTAGCAAGAACTTTATCATAAATTTTTGCTTTACTTTTAACAGCATGAAAAGTATTGTAAACCTCATTGCTTCCAGCATCTATGCTCAAGCTCATATAACTATTGGGCTGAATATCCTTTCTAGCTAAGAGCTCCAATAATCTTTCAGAAACTTTTATAGCTTTAGTATTAAATCCAAATATCATTCTTCGGTCAATTGCAATTTCCAACAAATCTTCTAAGTATGGGCTATGTAAAGGGTCGGTTGCATACCCTGCAAAAATAACTTTTTTAACGCCTCCATCAGCAACTTCATTCAGAGTTTTAATAGCTATATCGCGGAGCATTCTATCACCAGCATTATCATCTGCTGATGCACCATAGCAGTATGGGCACTCTAACCAACAAATTTTTCTTGTACTCTTAGGAGGGGGTTGAAATTCAACCTGGTAAGGAATAATTGTTTTATCTAAGATTTTCTTACGAAAATCATCATAATTTGAAATATAGCCAGCAGAGAATTTATATCGATCACTTATATTTTTTGAATTAGCCATTTCAATCTCCCTGCTTCTCTTTGATTAAGTTTGATCGATACAAGTTGCTAGACATATCTTTAATTGAAGATTGAGAGTAATCACCAAACTCTAATTTATAGTTTATTGCAGCAAGGTCCTTAGGTGTGTCAATTGGAACCCAGATGCCCTCGAGTGTAAAATGTGACATCTTTTGTTTCTTAATAGCCGCACCAAATAAGTCTGTTTCAAAGTCATCACTCATATTTTCAAAATCTATAAAATCTAAAGCAGATTTTTTTATCCATGCAAAGCCAGAATGTACTACTCCATATCCATCATTTAGATGAGAAGACATAAATCTCTGAACCTTTCTATCCTTATCAAAACCTATTATTTCATCACCGACAACAGTTAACATGCCCCAGGGGGTTGTGACTTCAACGGTCGATACTGTAACTAAAGCATTTTTAGCAATATGATGTTTATACATAGAGCTAATGTCAAAATCAAACACAGTGTCTGTATTTAACAAAAAAAAACTTTCTCCTTTAGGGATTAGATGACAAACTTGCTTGACTCGATCTCCAATTGAGGTATCAACCCCAGTATCTAGGAAATGAATATTACAATCAATATCTTTTGAAATCTCAATAATATATTCTTTTATTTTATTGCCTAAATAACCTAGCGGCAACACATAATTTCGGAATCCATTATTATAGAGACTCCAAAATGAGTACCAAATTATTGGCCTTCCATGAACTATAAGCATTGGCTTCGGAGTATTTTCAGTCAAACTTCCCATGCGGCTTCCTGAGCCTCCACAAAGCATTAATGCCCACTTTGTATTGTCTTTAGAATTACTTTCAATAGTCATTTAATATTAGAATAATTGAATTACAAAAATATTTTTTCTCATGGAACTACCTTTCAAAAAAAGCAACAAAAGGTGCATATGTAAATTTTTCAAGCTTAATATTATTTATATCCAACAACTCTTTAAGAGCTGCTGTTTCACCCGCAAATTTATCATAATTAAACTCATCAAGAGCTACGATTCCACCTTTACAAACTAAGGGTAAAAGATTTTGCAAAGCAACAAGCGTTGGCTTATATAAGTCAAAATCAAGGTAAAGTAACGCAATAGTCATTTCGGGATGTAATTTAACATACTCAGGTATGGTTTCTACCGCATCTCCTTTTACTATTTCGCACCGCGAAATATGAGAAGCTGCCCTATTCATATCGTATAAACCAATTGATTCTTGCAAAGTATCTAAAGTACCAGTCACTTTAAAATCATCTTCAGAAATATCTTTTGGGTCATGCTCTGGATCTATTGAACGAAAACCTTCAAAAGTATCAAATCCAACAATTTTTCTATTTATTGCATAAGGTTCATGAATTGATGATAAGTGGGAGTAAAGCATAAGTGAATTTCCACGATTGACTCCACACTCTACTATATGTCCAGAAATTCCTTTAACTTTTTGAAATAAGTCTACTCTTAAATTAAAATCAGTTACTGACTGGCGAGTTGAATACAAGAAAGGGTTATTTGCTATATCAACAGCATTCTTGGATTCAATAAATTTTTCTCTTTTAGAATAATAGTCTTTTTCTAAGTCAGTAATATAGCGCCCTAATTGATTCATACAGATCCTCGTTAAATATTTTTCATAGTTTGAAGCACAACTATGGAATTTAAATTAATGTGATTATTATTCCTGTTTTTTCATGAGCCACACATCTTTAATAAAAATATCCTAGATTGTCATTTTTGAGACCCACGATAGCCTTTGATAAGATCTCTATCAGATAAAGTAGAATTACTTTTTTTACCAAAAAAATAATATCCTGATGCAGAGTCATAAGAACCCTGTTTATCAATTAAATAATAATCAAAATATTTCCAAAAAAAAGATGTGAAAATAGTAAAGTATATTATTAATTTTCTCATAATTTTTGACTTTACAAATGCCAAAAAGAAATATTGGAATGACCATGCAAGGGCCATTCCTGGTCCACAAACTGCCCCACTATCAATCTCTTCAAACTTTCTAAATAATCTTCGATGACCTAAATGAGTAAAACGAGTGAAATCATGGCACCCCATATGTACTTGTTGCATAAATGGTGTTTCGGAATAAACAATTCCATCATCTTTCAATACTCTATGTATTTCTTCAACACACCTATGGGGGTCAACAACATGTTCAAGAACAGCTTGCACTATAACCCCATCAAAAGTATTATTTTGAAATGGAATGTCGTGCCCATCACATACTACCATCGTTCTAGAGCCAAAAGAAACATCTGTTTCTATAAGCTCGATTTCGTTTGAATTCATTAAACACTCCATTCCACTGCCGGTAGCCTCACCACCTATAACTAAAATATTTCTATTCGATGAATTTTTAACGAGAGTGTTAAGAAAAGTATTGTAGTTCTGCTTTGCTTTTAAGTTTATTCCAATTTTTGGTAAGATTTTAGACTTAAGGCTTGAAAGGCGAGTATTTTTTTTTGAAGTTATAGTTGTTTTATTATGAATATTAAAATCATTTATATTAAAGATACTATTATCTTCATTTATTAAGATTGGAATACCATCAATGACCGGGTATTTACTGCTGCATTCTAAATTTTCACAGCTATAAATACTATTATTAGCATTAATCTTGGATTTGCATTTTGGGCATACTAAATTTTTCAATATTTTTTTAGATATAGGCATGTTTTTTATTTTTTACTATTTAAAACTTGATCATATATTTTTTTATAGATAGCAACACCCTTTAAAAGATCAAAACAGTCAATAGCATGCTCTCTTAATTCGTCTTTTATAGCTTTCGTTGATAATACTTTATTAAGAGCAGTATTGTATGATTCATTATGAGTTATATCAATTAGATGGCCAGAGTTATTATATTTATTTATAAAATAATCAACGTCACCAGTATTTTTTTCACATATAACTGGAAGACCGCAAGCCCAATATTCCCCCATTTTTGTTGGACTTCTGCCTAATATAGAAAAAGATTTTTTATAATTTATAATTCCAATATCTCCAGCAATTAGATAACGATGAACGTCGGAGTAATTACAGCTTTTGATTCTTACGTCCTCCATAGTAACTTCATTTTTATTAATTTCAGATAAAATATAATCATAATCTGTATGAGATAAAATCAAAATTTTTGTGTTAATATTTAATTTTTTGGAAGCCTTATATAAATTGACAATAATATCTATATTGTAATTTCCACCTAGTGAGCCACTATATACAATTACAGTATCATTTATATCTATATTGAGCTCCTCTCTAGCGCTTTTTTTAACACTGAGGTTAAAGGGCTTAAAAATATTAAAATCAACACATGTTGGGATAACGCTTACTTCATTTGCAGGTTTTAAGTTCTTGCGCACTATTTCATCATAGCCTGCTTTAGTTAGTGAAATTGAATGATCACTATATTTAAAAAGTTTGGCTTCTAAATTTTTAAAATATAAGTAAATAGGACTATATATTTTAGAGTTCCATAATCCACTTTCTTTTTTCTCGTCAGCCCACCACCCTCTCATATCGAAAATTAATTTAGCCTTATATCTATTTTTTAAAAGCAAAGCAATATTACCAATTGCACTACTTCTACAGTGAATTAAGTCGTAATTATCTATGTCTCCATATTGCTTAGCTTTTTTCCAGCCTAGGTAGAAGTCATAAATAGTAGATATTATTGGAGGTTTTTTATGATATTTAATTGGCAACCATCTGATGTCTAATTTTTCAATTTCTTTGCTAATATGAATTTTTTGTGATTCGTACACATCTTTTTTTTCATATCCAATAATATCAAAACTATAATATTTAGAGAGATGTTTGATATAAGAAAGAACCTGAGATTGTCCAAGAGGATCGGTCAAACCATCATACATAATGAATAAGATTTTTGGTTTTTTAATCATATTTCTCATATTAGTAAAATCATCTTAAAACTGAAATTCTTATATTTTTTTTCATAAAAATAGAATTACCATTTGGAGGCTTTCAGATTCTAAAGTATAAAAATTGCTTTGGTAGATTAATTTTATATTTAGAATTTATATTAGTAAAGTGCAATGCTAAGTTAAGCCTGATAAGGGGTTTGTTTTAATTTTAATCTATACTCAAAAAAATAATGATTTGGATTCTGAAAAAACAGCATATAGATTAAATTTAAATGATTGTTCAAATAGAAATATAAAAGATGGCGATATTGTTAAAATACTGGGTATATTAAATTAATTTTTTTTACAAATGAATGTTACCGTTTCAGGAGTTGGCTATGTTGGCCTTTCTAACGCATTACTTTTATCTCAGCATAATAATGTCATAGCATTTGATGTTTCATCTGAAAAAATTTTAATGCTAAATCAAGGTAAATCACCTGTTGTAGACAAAGAGATCGAAAAGTTTTTAAAAAATAAGAAGCTCAATTTTAGAGGTACTCTAGATAAATTAGATGCCTATAAAGATGCGGATTTTGTAGTTGTGGCGACTCCCACTGATTATGATACAGAAACAAACTATTTCAATACTGAATCAGTTGAATCAGTTGTTAGGGATGTAATTAGTATTAACCCTAATGTAACAGTTATCATCAAATCGACAGTTCCAGTAGGATATACGGAAAATCTTAAAAAATTATTAAATTTTCAAAATATAATTTTTTCTCCAGAATTTCTGAGAGAAGGAACTGCTCTTTATGATAATCTTTATCCTTCTCGAATTATTGTTGGCGGTGAAGCTACTATCGCAGGAAAGTTTGCAAAATTGTTAGTCAATGGTGCTAAAAAAGAAAATATTGACGTACTTTTGACGAATTCTACAGAGGCTGAAGCGATTAAATTATTTTCAAATACTTATCTTGCTATGAGGGTGGCTTATTTTAATGAACTTGATTCATATGCTGAAGTACATAAACTAGATAGTAGAGAAATTATTAAAGGTGTAGGATTAGATCCGCGTATTGGAGCTCACTACAACAACCCATCGTTTGGCTATGGTGGATATTGTCTGCCTAAAGATACAAAGCAACTTAGGGCTAACTATAAAGATGTGCCTAACAGTTTGATTACTGCGATTGTTGATGCTAATTCAACTCGAAAAGATTTTATTGCTAATTCAATTATAAGTAAAAAACCAAATATTGTTGGGGTGTATCGACTTATTATGAAAAGTGACTCTGATAACTTTAGGACGTCATCTGTCCAAGGAATTATGAAAAGAATTAAAGCTAAAGGTATTAAAGTTATAGTTTATGAACCAGTACTTAAAGTAGAAGATTTTTTTAAGTCGAGAGTCATCAAGGATTTAAATGAATTTAAAAAACTTTCTGATATTATTATTGTTAATAGAATGACTGATGAAATTAGAGATGTAGAAAGTAAAATTTACACTCGAGATTTATTTAATTCTGATTAAGGGAAAAGTATGAAGGTATTAGTTACTGGATCAGCAGGTTTTATTGGTTCAGCTCTTTCATTGAGACTCCTCGAAAGGGGTGATGAGGTAGTTGGTGTTGATAATCATAATAGTTATTATGATCCCGCTCTTAAAGAAGCTCGGCTTGAGCGACAATCTAATAACAATAACTATACCCATGTGCGAATGGATATTGAAGATGGACCTAGAGTTGAATCATTATTTCAGGAGCATAAATTTGACTGTATTATTAATTTGGCTGCACAAGCCGGCGTAAGATACTCAATTGAAAATCCATTGGCTTATATTAAAACTAATATTATTGGTTTTACAAATATATTAGAGAGTTGTAAAAACCATAATATATCTCACCTCGTCTATGCATCAAGTAGTTCGGTTTATGGGGGAAATACTAAGATGCCATTTTCTATCCATGACAATGTTGATCATCCTCTGAGTATCTATGCAGCAAGCAAGAAGGCTAATGAACTTTTGGCTCACACATATAGCCACCTTTTTAATCTCCCTACCACTGGGCTTAGATTTTTTACAGTATATGGTCCTTGGGACAGACCAGACATGGCTCTGCAAAAATTTGCAAAATCAATGCTTAGCGGGAATAAAATTAAAGTTCATAATTATGGCAATCATCTAAGGGATTTCACATATATTGACGACATTGTAGAAGGTATTATTAGAGTAATTGATAAGCCTGCAGTTATAAATTTAAACTGGAAAGGAGATAACCCTGACCCTGGATCTTCCAAAGCACCATGGAGGATTTATAATATTGGAAGTAACTCGCCTATTAAACTTCTAGATTATATTAGTTCTCTTGAAAAATCTCTAAATATTGTAGCTGATAAAGAATTAGTTCCCCTCCAACCTGGAGATGTTCCCGATACTTTTGCTGACGTAGAGGACTTAGTTAGAGAATTTAAATATAAGCCTTCAATGCCTATTGATCGCGGAGTGGATAATTTTGTAAGATGGTTTAAGAAATATTATAATTACTAGTGTAATAATTATAATATTTCTTGCTTAATGTTAATTTTCTAGAAAATATAATATACTAACTTTCTTTATGAGAATCCTCAAATCATTTTTGATCTTCTAAATCTTTTTTATACTTGTATCTATAGATTTACATCAAAGGTTACCGTGAATCTAAATAGTAATAATTTTCTTTAAAATCTCAATGCAACTTTAGTTAAAAAAATATCCGATAGAAATTATTTAATCAGTATTCAAAATAAATGATTTTTTTAATAGTTAACTAATTAATCTTTAACTAAAATAAAAGCCCTATGGGCTGAAATTTTTCTATGGCCATAGTTAAATAAAGGTAAGACTCTGTTAACAATACCAATGAATCTTACAAATAAATTTACTATAGATTTTAGAAATAATTGATCTTTAAACCAAAAGCCAGCATTAAAGTAAAGTGGTGGACCCCAATGATATATAGAATGAACTTTTAACCCAGAATCTTTAGCTAGCTTTCCTATGTATTCATCTGAATGAAATATATGTGTTTCATAATCTTCAGTATCATATTTTTTCCATAAATTAACACCATATGCTTCCATATTTGGCATAGTAAATACTACAGCGCCTGATTCTTTTAATATTCTTGATGAAATATTAAAAATTTCTGTTGGGTCTTTAAAATGTTCTATCAAGCCCCAATGAACTATACATTCGAAAGATTTTTCAGAAAACGCATAATTGAATAAATCTCCGCTATATAAGTCAACTCCACATCCGTTTAATTTAAATAATTCTTTTGTTTTTTTTAAGCCTAATTGACTATAGTCAATAACACTAGGATTGATTTTTTTAAATTTCGCTAATGAACAAAGGTAGGAAGAACATGCTCCTCCAAGCTCAAGCACATTATCATTAGCATGCAATTTCCACCTCTTCTCTAAAGTTGTTATAAAAGCACCATTTCTGCCAAGAATCTTATCATTTTCTTTAATAAGGCTTGGCGTAAAATCATACCAAGTGGAATCCCAGTCACTTACTGAAGTTAAGTTATTATCCATAAAAGTGAATTTTAGCTTAAATAACTATCCTTTATAGACAATAACTTTGCAATTGGAAGAAGAATTACAATTAAAATCTTTAATGTTGTACTATTAATTTCTGAAAGAGACTGATGAATAGGAATGTCAGTGTGGAAAGAAAATCTTGCGTAATTGACTATAGTTTTAAAAAATAGCACTGGATTCCTAAGCATCTTTCTAGAGCGACGATTTAAATCTTGCAATTTAGCATATCGCATACCAATTGGAAATTTAATTTTCCATCCATCTGCAAGCTGGTTTACTAAGCTTAGATGATTTTCCTGATTAATGTGATAAATCCGTAAATTTTCATTGAAGAAATATGTGTCATAAGAATCAGAAATATTTAAAAGGATTACATTTTCAGGAACATACCTATCCACAGTTGAAAAATTGTTCTCTTGCAGTACTTTAGTTAAGTAACAAAAGAATTTTTCACCCTTAACTTCTAAGTCATAGTACATAGTATAGTAGTCAGTAATACATGGTGGATCTGGTAATTCATCTGTAACAAAATTACCATATTGATCCATACAATTAGACATCATTCCAGCAAGTTTTAATTTTTTATCTGGCTTTATATGTTCCCAAATATCATTAAATCTCTCTAAGGAATATGGCAATAACTCGTCATCATGATCTAAAAAAATAAAAAACTGACCTTGCGCATTTTTAACTGCCAAATTACAGCAGAATGAAATCATTTTATTGGAATCGTTATAAAGAATTCGCATGTCAAATGGAGCTTCTTTTTTTAAAGATTCAAGAATTTCTCTGGTTCCATCTTGGGAAAAATCATCCACTATTAACCATTCAAAATTCATAAATTTTTGCATCTTTAAGCTACTATAGAGCCTTCGAATAAATTTTTCGCTGTTATAGCAAGATGTGAATACAGTAAACTTATATTTTGAGTGCATATATATTCAGTAATTAAAAAAATGAAATAAAAAACTAGAATTTAAAAAAAAGATCATTTTTAACTCACTTTTTAATCTTTTATGATTCTACAGAAAAAACTTTAATAGACCTTCCAAAGGTATAATTATTTTGAATTTTTTGTATCTCTTTATACCCAATAGGAAGCAATGAATCATATTTATGAAGCATTAAATATTGATCATATTCCAACTCATCAACAATAATATTTAAAACAATATTATTTTCTGTTATTAACTTGAACCATTCAATTAATTGCTCAGAACTAAAGTCATGGAGAAAGTTTAAGGTTATTAAGTACTTTATCTCAAAGCCAATTGGAATTTCAAATGAACCAGTTTTAAAAATTGTAGGGTATTTATTTCGGTTAATCAATTTTGCTGCTTTAATTACTGCTGCAGATTGATCGTACCCATACTTTTTGAGGCAATCAATGCTTGAAATCGTTTCTCCAAGACCACAGCCTACCTCAACGACAGTATCTTCCTTTTTAACCCTAGAATTTATATAATCAACAACATCTAAGCAATATGGCCTAGATTCAATTGGACTGACGTGCCATGAATCAAATTTAAAAATAAAAAACAATACTAAATGATATAAATATTTAGCCCTAAGTAAAAACTTAAACTTAATTTTTTGAATCATAATAATCATTTCATAAAGAATTTGTTTACTTGTTGTTATTCAAAAATTGACTTGCAATATTGTGAATTTCTTCCAAAGTAGCAAACTGAATATTTTCTTTTTGAGCTAACTTGAAAACTTTATCTAAAAAAATAATATAACTATCGACATCAGATTGCGATTTGGTATAAGGACTTGCGTTTGGAATTAACTCTTGAGAATGAAACATCATATTCAGAACAATATAGTCATTATTCGAATACTTTGATTTAACATAATTTATTATTTTTTTTACTTCATTTATATTAGAAAATTTTGGTCTCAGCCAAATTTTTTTATTAAAGAAAAAATATTTAGTTGAATCAATTATTGTCAATGGAACCTCTAGGAGATTGCTGTCTGATGAATTATAAATATCATCTGGCTTACAAAAATATGGTTGTTCAGGTGAGCGCTGGTGATCAATAGAATTTCCCAGAGGGCTTTCCCACTTTAAATGTGGCGTAAAGCTTGAGTCTACTTTATAGTTAAGCTTTATTAACGAACGTATTGTATTTGCATTTGCAGCATATCTGCCTGATCTGAAGACTTTAGGGAAAAATTTAAACGAATCTTTAAAATTATTAGTTAGATTTAATAATTTTTCAAATTCAATCTCAGGTGAGTAATCTGTTTGAAAAGCATGTGTCTCTCTTCCAGAAAAGTTTACGAATGATTTCTTCGGTTCAATATAGTCAGCATGTAAATGGGTCCCTAGTTCACAATTATTTTTGATGGATGAAAGAATTTTGACACATGATGCATCCTCAATAATTTCAGGCGATAGAAAGTATGTGGGCTTTAATGAATACGATTCAAAAAGCGGTTGGAGTATCTTAGGAATAGCTTCATAAACTGAATTAAACGTCAATGGATTAGAGTTTGACCAATTTGGAGATTTATCACATTCTGTATCAATCGTTACAGACATTAATATTTGACTCATTTTATTTTTTCAAAACCTCAGAATAATAACTTAATAATTTATTACAAATTTTAGTAGGAGTAAATTTGTCTTCAATTCTTTTTTTTCCATTAATAGTAAGCTTATTTCTCAAATTTAAATCGTTAAGTGTAATTTTAATTGAATCAGCTAATCGGGTAGAGTCTTTTGATGGTAATAAAATACCAGATACTCCATCTACAATTAACTCTGGAATCCCTCCTACCTTAGTCGCAATAACTGGAGTACCAAGAACCATCGCTTCAGCTGGCGCCATAGGAAAACCTTCAGAAATAGAAGACATTACAAATAAATCAGCCTCTTTAATCGCATTAAATAACTCATAATGTCTAACAGCAGAAAATATAGAAACAAAATTTGATAATTTTTTTCTGAGAATATCACTCTCTATTTCTGACTTTAAAGGTCCATCTCCATAAATACTCAAATGGAACTTAAAATCTTCTACTTTTAGAATTTCAACTGCCTCAAGCATATATTTATAGCCTTTTTCATGAACGAGCCTTCCAGCCATTACAATTCTATACTTTTCATTAATGTTTCTAGCATTTGTATTTGGAGCAACAAGCTTCTTAATTGATTCAACCGGAATCATATTTTCAATTGTATTAATCTTATTAATATACAAGTGTCTTTCATAAGAATCAGATACTGCATTACTGACACCCAAATAACCATCAAAGAAAAATCTATTTAGAAAGATATCTAATAATTTTCTTATTAATTTTATGGGATTATTTGCTGGGTAAACCTCATACCCCATATTATGATAAGTTACAATTCTTTTTTTTCCTCTAATAGATATTTTAGATAAAGCGACATAAAACATAGGAAAAAAATTCTGAGCATTTATAAGTCTTATATCACTTGATGAAAGAATTTCATGTAATTTCAAAAATCCTTGAAGAATACTCCATCGAGATTTCATTTCTAATGAGCATGTCTTAATATCATTAGACACAAGCTGTTCATGAAAATCATTTGGGCCCCATAAATATATTATCATAGAATTGTGGCCAAGTTTTTTCATCTCAATCACAAGATTAATTAAGGAATTTTCAGCACCACCTAACTTTGATAAACTT
>MDTF01009868.1_pt1 | contig 18119 bp, 7 predicted proteins | sample 811191 | NCBI WGS metagenome assembly MDTF01 (sample SAMN05326649, study PRJNA326480) | marine metagenome | isolation source: seawater | place: Southern Ocean | collected 2011 | reverse complement strand
TTAAATTAAATACTTTTTTAAATTAAATACTTTTTTAAATTAAATACTTTTTTAAATTAAATACTTTTTTAAATTAAATACATCTTATTTTTTCTTTTTAATAAGTTTCTTTTTACCTGATTTAGAAGTATCATCACTTTCTTGTTCAAGTTCTTTTTGTTTAAGAAATTCTTTATAACATTTTTCAAAATCCTTTAATTCTTTTAAATAAATATCTTTTACATCCATATCTTTTAGGTTTGAATAATCAGCAACCTTGACATCGCGGTTATTCTTTAATTCGTCAGTCTTTTCTTTGGTAAGATTATAAATAGGCATTTTAATTAGGTAATCAAAGCTTTCATCAACCATTTTATATTTCTTTGTTTCCAATTGTTCAAGAATATCTTTTTTAGTCTTATTACTTATTTGAATAGTTCCTGCGATAAATTCCTCAATAAACTTAACCCTGGCATTAACAATTTGTAATTCTTGTTCGAGAGATTTTAATTGATGGTCCTTCCTCTTATGGTAATATTCCATCCTAACGATAAAGTATTCGTCGATAATTTCTAATGGAGATTTATATTTCTTAAGATATCCATTCCTATCGTATAATACCATATTTGAAATATTAATTTTACTGGTTAATTTCAATGCTTTCTCAAATTTATTTTGACCATCATCATTTTGTTCCAAACTATGGGTTAATCCAATTAATTTATCTCTTGGGAAAATCAATTCAAAGTGAATCTTTGTATCTGAACAATAAGAACTGTAATTTCTTAATAATTGCGTCTTTTTACTATCTTTACCTGTTTCAATAATCATATTTTCCAAACTCTCCTTATATTTATCAGTCCAACTTTTTATTGGTAATTCTGTAATAACCGCTTTAGAATCTCCTTCAATATGATAAATTCCTCTGGTTAAATAACTAGTATCTGTTAATTTTTCAATGGTTCCCTTAAATCCCCTATACCAAGGAATCATACTAGTCATTTCTTCACCATTCAACTTATGTCTAATATTTCGAATGATATCTTCTGGATTATATGAAGGAATATTGGTGCTCCAACCTGTTCCAATACCTTCAGCACCATTTACCAAAATCATAGGAAGAATTGGGACATATGTTACTGGTTCCACAAGAAAACCATCGTCATCAAAGTATTCTAATACATTATTATCATCTTTATTAAATAGTTTAAATGTTAATTCTGGAAGTTTCGTATGAATATACCTGGGTTGAGCCGAATCACTACCACCCATAATTCTAGAACCAAATTGCCCTCCAGGAAAATAAAGTGGAATATTATTAGAACCTACAAAATCCTGTGCCATACCAATCATAGTTTTTTGAAGACTTGCTTCACCATGATGATACCCGCAGTGTTCTGAAACATAACCGGCGAATTGTGCTACTCTAATTTCAGATGTTAATTTCTTTTTAAATCCACCGAATAAAATTTTCCTTTGAGATTTCTTCAAACCATCAATTACCGAGGGCATAGACCTCTTATTATCAGAATCCGAGAAATGAATAAATTCCAAATCCATAAAATCTTTATGAGTAACATCGGCAATGCTGAAATCCAACACTTTAGTTCTATTGTGTTTACTCAACCATGTTTTCCTATCATTTGCTCTATTTTTATTAAATGCCAATTCAATAGCTTCTTCACTAGTTTCCTTGTCAAATACATAGTTTATAATTTTCATATCCCTGAAATATTCTTTAGCTTCTTTAGGTGTACTTGTACCAAGTCCCTTATAGTATTTAATATTCCAACCCTTATGAGTTCCTTTCCATTTTTCATAATCGCTCAAACTATAGAACGAAATAACTTTTTTACCTTTCGTTGCCTTTACAATAGGAGTTAACATTGATTTATTGAATCCATCCATTTTAAATAATTCAGGCCAAAGTGATTGAAATAGATTAAATAATAATCCTTTAATATGTGACCCATCCTCATCCTGATCAGTCATCAACATTACTGAACCATATCTTAAATCTTTCGTAGATTTATATATTTTACCACTTTGAAGTCCCATAATTTTTTTAAGATTAGTTATTTCTGTATTTTCTGAAATTTTCTTCGCAATATTCTTATCCTCTCCTTTAACATTAAGAACTTTTCCTCTAAGAGGAAATACTCCATATGTATCTCTTCCTATAATTTCCAACCCCGAAATCGCTAAAGACTTTGCTGAATCTCCTTCTGTAAGAATTAGTGTACACTGGTCAGATTTAGGACCACCTGCCCAATTAGCATCATCTAATTTAGGAATTCCTCGAATGGTATTACTCTTCCTTCCGTCTGTTTTCTTTAAATCTTTATTCTCCTTAAAATTACTTAGACTAATAGCAGTTTCCATTAAGCCCATTTTTGCCAATTTATCAATAAATTTATCATCAATTTCACATTTAGAACCAAACTTAGATAAAGGAGTTGTCAAGAATTCCTTAATTTGGCTATTAAAACTTGGGTCATCAATTATACATTTAATGAATATAAACAAATTTTCTTTGATATGAGCTGTTTTTACCTTAACTTTTTTCTTTTTCTCGATATAATCCGCGATTTTCTTACAAATTTGATTGGTAATATAATCTACGTGTTTTCCACCTTGATGTGTCGTAATACCATTCACAAATGACACTTGTTCGAACTGTTGACTTGGATTAACCGCCACACATAATGACCACCTAGAACCGAATTCTTGATAAATTCTAGGAATGTCTTCTTTTTTCCCTAAATAAAGTTCGGTATATTTTTCAAATGACTTAAAATCCAATTTCTTGCCGTTTAAGAAAATATTGACGCTATCGTCTGTAACTGCGGCGGCATCATATGTTCTTTTAGTAATAAGCTTTACCATACCTTGTTCTAAAGATTTATGACCGAATCGTTCGAAATCTGGATAATATGTAATCTTGGTGTATGGTTTGCCTTTATTTTTAGTAATTTTCGGCACATCTTTATCCACCATATTATTATAAAATCGTTGATTATATTTCAAGCCTCTATTATGGTCGATTGTTTCAATCAAGAATTCTTTCGAAAAAATATTAGCGAGTTTTCCACCATAACCATTTTTGCCGCCAGTATGCTTTTGTTTCTTTTCATAATTCCCAGAGGTAAGTAGGTGGCCGAAAATAAGTTCAGGAACATATATATTTTCGCTTTCATGTAGTTCTACTGGAATTCCTTCACCATCATTTAGAACCGAAATATATCCGTCTTCTACTGAAAATGAGATTTTAATATTCTTAACAGGGGCGAAATCAAATCCTTGAATATTTTTTTCTTTAATTCTTACATGGTGGTCTAGCGCATTTACCACAACTTCATCAAAAATCTTGTATTCTCCTGGAGTATACTTGATGGGTTTTTTCTCCATTTTCATATCTATTTCGTTAAAGACATACTGTTCTTCGTTGGTTTCCTCCGTGGAACCTACATAAGTGTCCGGAAGTTTTAAAACGTGTTCTAAATGGGTATATTTTTTAATTTGTTGGCTGGATTTTGACATTGTTTAATATTAAAAATTATATGATAACTTTAAATCAAATTTATTTTTCAAATTTTTTTTATTGTATAATAATAGATATAAAAATATGGGGGGAACTAAAAAAATATTGTATACTAAATATCCAATACCATATTATTCTGTACCCTATTATTATCCTAAAAGAAAAACTAAAAAGATGAAAAAGCAAGATTTTAGATTAACATATGGTAATTCTTTTAAACCCCAAGATTTTTTTAAAGAACCTAAAAAAAAAATAATTTTAAAAAAAAGTGATAATGTGAATAATTTTGTAGGTAATATATTGGATTTATATAATATAGACTATAATCCACAATTTTTAGATTTTTCATTAAATAATTTTCACTCTAAAATTAAGGGTTTTATAAAAACAATAAATAATAAGGATTTGTATTTAGATTCTGTGGAAAAAATTAAAAATAATAGTGAAGTTTTAGAATTACAAAAAGTTCTAAATGAACACGAATTACACTTAATATTAGAAACATTAGATTTACTTTTATATAATGCCAAAACTAATAAAAAACAATTTAGTAAAAATATACAAACTAATATGAAAAAATGGGGTCAAAAAGGTGGTTCTGCCGATATAGCACAATATGATATTTTTGCCTTTCTTAATGGTGATAAAAGAAAAAATATAAAAGAAAGAATTTGTGATATTATTTATTATAATGATAATGATAAAGACGAAAAAAAAAAAATAGGGAACACAACGATAGACAAAAATTTAATCAAAAAAATTAATGCAAAAAAAAAAAAATTTATAGAAAATGAGATAATTGATGTTTGTTTTAATGCTTTCTTACAAACAGAAGTTTATGAAGGTTTTAAATTGGACCCGAAAGAAAAGGACCGAACAAAAATTATTTCGATAAATGAAGAAATATTAGCATCTTGTAAAAACAAAAGTAAAGGAAAAAATATTGATTATAATTTTGGAAAACTCAAAAAACGAAAATTTGAAATTGTTAATTCTGATAAATTTAAAGAATTAAGCGAAAAAGAAAAAAAAAAAACAAAAAGGTGAATTGCGAGAATTAATAGATACATTCAATGAAGTCCAAATAGCAGATACGGATTTAGCAAGAGCCAAAGAAAAAAGAATGAAGGATTATTTATCAAATATAAGTTTCGTAGCGATGATGGGTGGTCTTTTACCTCCTGAATTTTTTGGGGAGGATGCTGATTATAATCCTTTTGATGTATTATCAACAGTAATTTGTATTTTTGAAGGTAGTACTGTGTGTGCTGTTATGTCTGCCCTCCCACTTTTTTCACCAATAATTGATGGATTATCCACATTTGCAACAGTTAGAAAAATTATACAAAGATTAGGTGGAACAGGAAAAATGGGAAAAAGAAGTGGTGCTGCTATGGAAAAAGCACAACAAGTAAAGATAGATAAATTAAAAAAACAAGAAGAAACTATAACACAACTTAAAACAAATATAGAAAAAGTTGAGCAACAACTTTTAAAAAAACCAAACGAAACATTGAATGGAAAGTTAAAAAAAAAGTTAAAAAAAATGAACGACGAAAATGAAAAATTAGCTACAATTGTTGAAAAAGCAGCCAAAAAACAAAAAGATCTAAAAATTAAAAATGCTGAAAAGTATTTGGAAGGTAGCGGTGATTTGATAAAAAAAATAGAGGGGAAAGAGCCATTAAATTCTGCAGAAAAACTTCAATTAACAAAAATACAGGAATATGCTACACTTAAAGAAAAAAGTTTAGGTACAATTTTAGAAGGTACTGATTTAAAAATATTTAACAAAACCGTGGAAGCCTCCCCTGAATTAACATCTATTATAGCATTGGGAACAAGAAATGGTAATTTTTCTGTAGATGGTTTAAAAGCGGCGCAAAAGGCATTAGAAAATGCGAATTTAAGAAGCTACGGAAGATACACAGAAGTTGCTACAAATTTTGATAAATCGGAAGAAATTATGGATTTAGCAAATATTGCTAAAGGTGGTTCTGCCAAAATAGTAAAAAAATCAAATGAATATAAAAAATTAAAAAATATTTTTGGAGAAGATAAGTTAAAAACTATGATGAGAGGAAAAGGAAACGACGGTAAAATTATTTTTTCTAAAATAGAAGCAGATGAAATTTTTAAATTTGGACAGAAATTAAAAGGAGGAGAAGGAACTGAATTTATATCACACCAAATTAATGTTGCCACAAAACAATTAGAAATGATGAAATCTGGTTCTTTTAGACTTGACGAGGCATTCGCATTGGAAAAACATTTTAAACTATATGCCAGTAAGGCTAGCGAAACTGTTTCAACAAGCAAACTGACAAAACAAACCGCACCTGTAGGAAGAAAAAAAACAGCCTTAAAAAAAGCGGACAATCAACAAAATTTAGCCGACGCAGCTGGGGAATTGACAAGAAAAGCTGCAGATGCAACAGAAGAAGCAGCAAACGCAGCAAGATTGGTAGCAGATGCAAAAGCAAAAAAATTGTTAGCAGCTGCAGAAGCAAAAAGATTGGCAGCAGAAGCAACAGAAGCAAAAAGATTGGCAGCAGAAGCATCAAAATTGACAGAAGCAACAGAAGCAACAAGATTGGCAGCAGAAGCATCAAAATTGAAAGAAGCAGCAGCAGCAGCAGCTAAAGAAGCTAGAGAAATCGCAGAAGAAGTCACAAAATTGAAAGAAGCAGCAGCTAAAGAAATCGCAGAAGCAGCTAAAGAAATCGCAGGAGCAGCAGCTAATAAAGCTAGAAAAATCGCAGAAATCACAGAAAAAGCAGCTAAAGAAGTTGGAGATGTTAAGATTGCTTTAGCCAGGCTCGAAAAGAAAAAGACATTTAACATAAAATTGAATACTTGGGAAAAACTAACCAACAAAACTTTTTCCAAACATGTCGCTAGCACGAACACAAAAATATCCACCCTAAAAAAAAAACAATTCCAAATTACAACAGACAGCGTAGCAGACATAAAAAATGCTAACGAAGCAGCGGCAGTAGTCACAAAAAAAGCTAACGAAACACAAAGAGCCGCAGCAGAGGCAGCCGAGGCAGCGGCAGTAGCCACAAAACAAGCTAACGAAGCAGCGGAAGTAGCCACAAAACAAGCTAACAAAGCAGCAGAGGCAGCCGAGGCAGCATCACAAAGAGCCGCAGTAGAGGCAGCTGAGGGAGCATCACAAAGAGCAGCAGCAGAGGCCGCAGAGGCAGCATCACAAAGAGCAGCAGCAGAGGCAGCAGCAGAAGCAAGAAAAGCAGACAGCGCACAAGAAAGATTGGAAGAAGCAGAAATATTGGCAGTAGAAGCAGAAAGATTGGCAGTAGAAGCAAGAGAAGCAACATCAGCAGCAGCACGAAAAGTAGAAGACGCAGCCGCACTTGAAAAAGCAAAAAAAGGAAAAACAAATTTAGTAAAAGCTAAAATAGATAATTTAAAATTAGTGGAAGCAGTAAAACCATTAGCAGACCCATTAGAACAGTTACAGCAAATTCTAGACACAACGGCGTCAGCCTACCTAATTCAATATAATGCCAATCAAGAAATAGAAGCTATAAAGGATAGACAATTAGATTTAGAATTTACTAATTTACATAATAAAGTTTTTGATTCCGTTACTAATGGTGCTTCTCTAAACGCTTTCAGTAGTATAAGTAAAATGTTTAGTCCAACACTGGGGGGTTTAGACCTATCCACAGTTTTGGAAGGTTTAAAAGGGGCCCAAAAAATAATTAAACCTACAAATTGTAATAAATTGAAAGGGGAAAAAAAAGCAAATTGTAAAACTCAAAAGGATAGGATGATTATTGCTAAAGGAAAAAAAGGTATCCGTGAAAGAAGAAAAAAATTTATGTATGAATCAAATGGTAATGTATTTAATATTACAAAAGGTGAAAAGAATCCAACATTAAATAAAAAAGAAAAAAGCAACAATTTCGAAAGAAAACGGGTACAATATTTAAGTAAACAAATGGAGAACAATATTGGTGAAAATATGTTTGCTCCAAATAAAAACACGCAGCCGAATATAAACACGGAGCCGAATATAAACACGCAGCCGAATATAAACACAATAATAAATGAAGAAATGAAGCTAATAAAAAACAAACAAGAAAGAGATAGAAAAGAAACACTTAAAAATTTAGTAGATAATTATGAGGATACAAGTTGGACAGAAAGTGAAAGAATAAGTAAAGGGAATAGAAACTATTTAAATCAATATTTAAGCAATGAAAGAAAAGAATCCTTCGCGGGTGGTGGTAAAAAAAATAACACTATGAGAAATGAAATTTTTAATGATAATGATTTATCAATTCAATTAGATAAATTTAATATTAAATTTAAATCTAAAATGATAGAGTTTAATGAACCATTAGAACAAATGATGCGAAAAAGGTCTCATTACCGCATAAAACAAAAAAAAAAATCTTAAACAAGAGCATTTATATATTTATAGAAATATGAAAAAAAAAATAGAAGGATTAGTAGAAGATAATGAAAAAATGGAATTTGAATTATTTGAAAAAATGAATAATTCGTTTAAAGAATATAGAAAAACTTTTTTTGAACGTATGGAATTATTATCTAAAAATTCATTTATGAGAAATACAGTAGAAATAGGAACTTATTATGAAACTAAAAAATTATTAAAGCAATATGATGATTTAGAAAATAAAATAAATGAATTATTAGTTCTACCAGAAATTAAAACTTTTAAAGAATTATACGATAAAATATTAAAAAATATAGTATTACAAGAAGAAAAAGTAAAGAAAGTAAAAACACAAATTCAGGAATTTAAATCCAAAGATAAAGAATTAGATATAGAAAAATTAAAACTTCAAAAATTAATTTCAGATAGGGATAACTATAATGCTAAAACTAAAAAAGAAGAAGAGTATGCCAAAGGTATTGTTGAATTGAAAAAAATACAAAAAAAAATAGATGAAACACAAGTTTTTGTAAATTATGGTAAAAAATTAAATAAAGACAATTTATCTATTGAATCATTTAATAGAAATAAATCAGCAATATTTGTTGAATTTAAAAAAAAAATAGTAGATGAAATAGAGTTTATTAGAAATGAATATGATATTGCTGTTTTTTTATCATTAAATATACCTGAAATTAAAAAATTAGATTTAGTAAAATTATTACAAGGAATTTACATAGATATTACTAGAATAAAAATGGCCTTTCAATTAATTAATAAAAATTATAATAAAAAAAATAAAAAACTAAATATAGAATTGGAAGAAGCAAAAAAACAATTAAAATTTTATTATGAAAATTTAAGCAAAATTAAATTAAAAGATGATAAAAAAGTCTTTCATAAAAGATTTAAAAATAGAGAAAGAAATTTAAAATTATTAACTGAAATACACAATAATATTATTAAGGAATATTTTGTTAATATTAATTTTATAGAAAAATGTAAAGATTTATTAGTTTTCTGCGATTTTGAAATTAATACTATTAAACATTCTAATATATCAAAAGAAACTAAATCTTTATTACTTAGTGATAAAATAGGTATAATAGATATTACAGATTTACATGAAAATCAAGATATTATTGAAATCAAAACTGACCAAAAAGAATTAATAACTATTTTTAATAATATACTAAAATTAAAAAAAAAATTTAATAAAAGTAGAAAAAGTGTATATAAGTCTATCACCGATAAGGAAATTAAACTTAGTAAATTAAGAAAAAAATTAAAACAAACTAAAAATGACAAAAAAACTAAAAAACTACAAAAACAAATTAAAGAAATAGACAAAAAAATACTAACTTACAATATAACTAATATGGGATATATGAATTTTGAAAATCCTTTAAATATATTAGTTTTTTATAAAATTTTACAACCAATTATTATAAAAGGTAAAGAAAAATATAGTTTTGATAGAAATACTTTAAAATATCTTAATATCAAATTAACTAAAAAATTAAAAAATAAATTAAATGAAATTAACAAATTTATTATAAATCAAGAAATAATTTAAAAAAAATCTAAGTAAAACTTAAATGAAACCTAAATCAGTTATACAAATTATTATTATATTTTTTCTAATTATAATTTTATATATTTTAGGAGCACGAATAAATGTAAATGTAAAAGAAGTTAGAGAAATTATTGAAGTTTTACCACCCTCACCAGCACCAGCACCTATATTTTTAGATGAAGAAGACAATGACCTGTTAGGACCAGAAGGCATTATTACAAATCAAATGATTAAAAATAAGAATTTATATCCTCATAAGAATCCTATGATGTATAAAAAAAAAAAAATTAAATTTATTAAATAATATAAGTGAATAGTTATTTTTTTATTTCTTTTTATATAATAATGAGTAGTAATATGTATTTTTTACTTTTAATACTTTTAATATTAGTAATCATTATCATAACATTAAAATTAAAAAAAAACAATCAAATAAAAGAAACTTTTAATAATCAACTTTATTCGTCTCCTAATTACAGTATTTTTGATTTAGTTGCTATTCATAAAATAGATGTAAAAAAAGATGACGATGAACCATATAATTCTAAATATTTATTAATTGAAGGTGAAAATTTAAATAAAATTAAAGATGTTTTTTTTGGTAATTTAAAAGGAATTAAAATAAGTGAGAATAGTGAAACACAAAAAATAAAAATATTACCACCTAACTTTGACAATTTTATAGACCTTAAAGGAGAAGATTTTGATAATATTGAAATAAAATTACAAATAGAAGAGTCTAGTACCATTGAATATAAGGAGATAACTTTTGAAGAAGGTAAAGAAGAGTATACTCTCGAAAAAAAAGATAACAAAGTGATTTCTACAATAAAAAATAAAAGAATAAAATTAAGTTTTAAAATTAATTTAAATGAAGGTCCTGTGCCAAGTATAGGTCCAGCACCAAGTATAGGTCCAGCACCAAGTATAGGTCCAGCACCAAGTCCTATAACTAGTAAAAAAACTATATTTGAAATTAACGGTAATAAAAAACTTTTGAAAGATACAGACAACTATATTTTTTATAACGATAAAGATAATATTACTTTTAAAGTTAAACCAATAAATAATTATTCAAAGATAACTAATATAAAAATTGAGATTTTAGATGATAGTCACAATTTATTAATACCTACTGGATTATTTTTTAGATTTGCAGACGTCACAACAGGGGGTAGTACTTTAAATCAAAATCCTAAAGATTGGAATATTTTTTTATCAAAAAGACTAAACTCTAAGGAAAGAGTAACTTCAAAAGATGTACGAGATTTTTATGAAGATGTTAAAGAATTAACTACATCTCCTCCAGCACCACCAAAAAAGATAATAAGTTTTGATGTATTGGAACTCAATAATGAGAAAGTTGATGAAACGGTCCATAAGATAACTTGGGAAAAACCAAAGGATAAAGAGGATAAAGATATTATTAACAATTTTAGATTTGCTTTCTTAGTTAATATTGAACCAGTAGAATCTAAAACAGATAGATTTAGTATAGATAAAGAGCAAGTATCATTCGAGAAAGAAATGTTTGAATTTCCTACCAGTAAATTAACACCAAATAATAAATATAATTATTGGGTTGAAACATATAGAACTGATAAAAGAGAAGTTATAGCGACAACTAACAAAAAACAATTTACTTATGAACCTCATGGAATAGACGACTACCATAGCCACCTTTTTGACCCTGAAACAAAAAGATTTAAAACCGAATTATCTAAAGACCAACCGGAACTTATAAAAACTTATTATCAACTATTGGCATCAAATAAAATAAAAATGTTAAATGAAATGAATAAAGTCGAATCTCATATAAACTCAGAGAGTCAATGTATAGATGGTAATTTAAATCAATTACAAAAAAATACCAGCAATGATTCATTTGATGATAATTTCAAGGATTTATTAAAAAAAAATTCCTTAGATGAAACTTCTATGTTTAATGAAAAACAAAATGAACAAAAGGAACAGATTGATAGAGTAACAGAAAAAATATCTGAATTGGAAAAATTACAAGGGAAAATTAAAAAAGTTCAAAATACAAATATTAAAAGATTAACTTCCCAAAAAGATGGAACAGATATTTCGGTAAAAAAATTAAAAAATGGTAAATTTATGGTTGGAATAAATAAAGGTTGTTTGGCAGTAGATAATAATGGAGAATATAAATATATACCTTGTAATAAATTTGATAAAAAACAATATTTTGATTTGGATTCCATAGAAAATAATGACGAATATAATAATTTATTAATGATGAATTTGAATCAAAAATTATCTAAAGAACAGAAAGTTGATTATCCTTTCCACGTTCTCAAACCTAATAAATCTACTAAATGTGTTCATATTAATAATAAAAAAATACAAATAAAACCGTGTAATGATGATGAAAGTATAAGATATACCGCACATTTCTACCAAAATAATAAGTGTGATACTAATTAATAAAGATTGTTAAACATTTTTTATTTTCTTTATATAGTATAATTATGAAAGTTTTCTTAATTATACTATTAGTATTAATTCTTTTTTATTTATTTTTAAATAAAAACGAAAACTTTAATACTAGTAAAAAACTAACAAGTGATTTAATGGAAAACTTTAATACTAGTGAAAAACTAACAAGTGATTTAATCGAAGAATATAATATTGAAGTTGAAAAAATTAATGAATTTAATCTAGAAGAAGGTTCCAGAGAAATGACATATGGTTCTTATAATTATATTTTAAATATGGAAAGTATTAAGGAATTTAAAAACAAAATGGGAACAAAAAAATTAGAATCTATAAATAACAGTTTTAAAAAAAGAAATAATCTTTTTATAAATAATTTTAATTCAAGAGATAGTTATTTAAAATATATTAGATATTTAGATTTTAAAAAAATAAAATATATAAATGCTACTAGATTTATAGAAACTTTTGAACCTAATATAATTCTTACTACTTATTTAAATAGTGATGAAGAAGATAATGTAAGAATAAAGTATGAATTAACAGATGAAAAAGGAAATCTTTTCAAAAATAATATATATTATAAGGAACAAGCTGTTGAAATTGATGGAAGTGATTATAAAATAATAAAAAATAATATTTTAAATAATAGTTTTGATGAATATTCTTACTTAGACTATGTAGAAAAATTTATTGAAAATATTAAGGATACTGAGGATGCTGATGTTAAAAAAGACTATTCTTTCGCATTTGAAGATTTTAATAGAATAGATATGAATCATTTAGAATCCATAGATAGTGACGAATTGAAAGATCATTCAGTGGGTGAAACAAAATATAAAAAAATAGAAACAAAATTATATATATTACCTGGAAAAGGGGATTGTAAGTTAAAAATAATAATTGAGGGAAAAAACCCCCCTAAACATATATTTTATTCTATTAAATATAATTTTGATAAATCTACTTCAAAAGAAGAATTTATTAAACCAACTGGGGAAGAAAAGAATGTAAATCAAATTGTTATAGAAAAACCAAGTGGAAATACAAATAATAATAAATATAATTATATTTCAAATAAAATATCGCAATTAAGAAAGGATATTTCATCTATTGAATTTCCATTAAAAGGTCTGGAAAATAAAATAATAATACATAAAAAAGACACAGTGGATGACCCATCACGGTGTGAAAAATATGTAAATTTAATGATATTAAAAACTTATTTAGATTATAAAAAAGAAGAAAAAAAAGATGAAGAAAAAAATGAAAAAAAAGAAGAAAAAAAAGATGAATTAGATGAATTATTTAAAATTTTTAAAATTTATTATGTGAAAAAAGAAGATGACCGACGTCAAGTAACAGAGGCAGGAAAAAACCTTGAAACATATAGAGAGATTGAACTTCAAAAATTAAATTTAATTGGATTAGGATTTGATATATCTGAAAATGAGTCTATTCTATTAACTAATTTAACTAAGGAATTAGAAGTAGAAAAATTTAATATTTTGGGACACCAAGTATATGATAAAACAGACGTAAATAAAAAATATAAGAAATTAAAAGAAATTTATGAAGAAATTATAAAACACGAAAAATTTAAAGCAATTATGGGAGTCAAAAAATTAAAAGTTGATGAAAAAATAATATCACAATATTTAAAAAAAGAATTAAATGTAGATAATAATGTAGATAATACTAAGGATTTTCTACAAAAATTGATTAATATAGAAATTGAAAATAAAATTAATGAGAATGGTAACGTAGATATTAAAATAGTTGAGCCTGTTGATAAAACAGAAAAAGACACGATAAATCAAAAATTTAAAAAGAAATTCGAAAGTAACTATATTAGTTTTGAGGTGGAAAAGAAAAATGAAGTCCCTCACCCAGTAGAATCACAAGAGGAAAATAGTTATTCTAAACCAGATACACCCGTAAAAGAAGTTGATGATAATACATTAGAAATAAGAAAATTTATTAAGTTAATACAAAAGAATTTTAGAGAAATTATAGATATGAAAAAATATGATAATTTAAACCCTGAACTGGAAGGTGAATTAAAATTTTTGGTTAGAAAAAAGAAATTTGCCGAAGACAAAAAAAATCTACAAAGAGCGAATAATTATAAAAAAATGATTGATATAATTATTAAATTTATTTCTAAAATAAAAGAGGGGAAAATAGGAACTATTAATGATTTACTTGAATATAAAGAAGAAACATATACATTTCCAAGTTATATTGATTTACCTTTTGAAAATTTTTCTAATATTAATATAATGAAACCTATATATGAAAATTTTGTAGATATTCATAAGCATACATCACAAGGAAGAATTGAATTTAACCAAGAATTTGGGGACCCTGAACGTAAAGAAAACGAGGGAAAATATGACGAATATACTTTACTAAATGAAAATAGTAAAAAGAATGTTTTAAAGAGTTACCAAGATATTCATGATGTATTGGTGAAGGCTAATAATACTGTTAATCAATATGTTGATGGTATAGATAAAAATATTGGTTTCATTGATTATAAAAAAATAGAAACGCAAACTAATAATTCTATAAAACAAATAGAAAAAACACAAGATGAGATGGATAAAAATTATAATGATATTGAAAAAAAACAAAATGAAAAAATTTATAGAATAACTGATAAAATTAGAGATCTGGAAAAATTACAAAATAAAAAATATTTAAATGATTTAGATTCATACAATAGTTTAAAATCTTTTAGTGATGGACAAGTAATTTCTATTAAAAATATATCAAAAGATAATTATAGTATTTTGGTAAATAAAGATTGTTTAGATTATAATAAAAATGGAGATATATCAACACAAAAATGTACTAATTCAAAATCTCAGCAATTTACTATAAATATGGTAGATAATATGAATAAATACAATAATATAGTAACTTCTAATGGGGGCAGCCCCGTAAACGAATATGATAATATAACTTATCCATTTAATGTATTAAATCCAGTTTTACATAAAAGTCAATGTTTAACATTAAATGGTAATTCCATAGGTGTAAAAGAATGTATTAATTCAAATAAACAAAGATGGGAAGGTTTAAAAAATATAAAATTATGTGATAACTTTAATATGAATTAAATTTCTTTTTTTTTTCTTTATATATTATAATTATGAACACCAACTTAAAATTTTTGTTATTAGGTTTGATAATTATAGTAGTAGCATATATTTTAATAACAAAAAAAAATAAAAAAAACATAGAACAATTTAATAACAAAACAAATAATGGGAAAAAATGTATTCCTTGGAAAGAAGCAATTCAATACAAAAATTATGATGGTAATAATTGTAGAAATCCCGAAAATGATATAAATGGTAGTTGGTGTTATACGGACCAATATGGAAATTTTGATTATTGTAATAAATACAAAGAAGGATGTATGGACGTTAAAATTTTAGATAGTTGTTTTAATCCGGATAGTTACCATATGGTTATTAGTAAAAGTCAACCATTTAATGAAGAATATTTAGAATTAGATAAAATAGTAGATAGTTCCAATTATATTTGGTGTTTAGATAAAAGTGGTAAATTTTTAAGAATTGCTAACAAAAAAGATTATATTAATTATCAATGGACCGATTTAATTAATGATAGTTTATACGGTTATGACCCAACAGAAACAGGCGACTTTAATATAATATCTTCATTTGGAGTAAAACAAGGAGGTTATATAGAAACTAGAAAAAATAATTCTAATAAAGAAGAAAATTCAGTTGTTGCCTCAGAAGTTTGTTATTTATTTTTAAAAAATGTTTATGATAAACACAAGATGGTTAGATGTTTTGCAGGAGATAAAATTAACATTCATGACGATAGCAATAAATTAGAAATAGAGTCAAGTGATTCTATAAAAATAGAAATGGGTAAAAAAATTATGATTGATAAAAAAGGTTATATTTTTGGTATTCATAAAGAAAAATTTGGTAAAGAAAATGGAGTATTTTGGGGTGATATGATTATAGGAAAGGAAGACACAACTGGAGAAACAATAGAATTTAAATTTTTAGGGAATACCTTTGCTAAAAATAAAGGTATAGATTTAGAAAAAACTATAAAATTAGAAGGTTCTGACAATTTATTTGATGGAAATATTTTATCTTTTGTCAAGAAATATTCTTATGAATTAAATGCATCTCTGGCCGACCAAAGCGGTGTTGAAATAGAAGAAATAATTTTAAAATTATTAGAAGATAAAAATAAAGGGTATAAAAGATATTTAAAATATAGAATACTTTTAAACAATGATTTTAATTTTAATTTTAAATTAACCGATTTATTTAAAAAAGATGAAAATGATAATGAAGATAATATTAATTATTTTATGGAAAATAAGGTTCCAGCTTTAAAAAATTTAAATACGGTAATAGCAGTTAAAGAAAAATTATTTGATAATACAAAAGTGGGTAATGAGATTAAATTTGTGGAAGAAAAAAAAATATTAACAGAAATAAAAAAATTAAAAGATTATGAAGGTGAAGTTAGTTATTGGAACGACAGATTAGCAGCTTTAACTATTGGAAATCTTGAAGATTATGATAAAGATTTGAATAAAGTAGATATAAAAAAAAGTGATTTTCATGAATTTACTAAAATAAGAGAAAAAATTACTGAATTAAAAAATTTATATGATGAAAAAAGTAATATTTTAAAAGAAAATCTTGAAAAACAAGAATTTTATAATATATACAATGAAATTTGTAATGATATGATAAAAAAAAAAAAAACTGAATTTGATTTAGATTTAATTATTAAAATGAATAATTATTTTGCTAGTAAAACAAAATTTTTATATAAAAATATAAATTTAATTATAAAAGGTATAAAAGATTATATTGAAGGTATAAAAGATTATATTGAAAATGAATTAAAAAAAAAAAAAGATTTTTGTTATAAATTTAATGAACTATCAGATACACCTAAGATTAAAGATCCTGTATTTAATAAAGGAGCAGCAAAAATATATATTGAAAAAAAGGAAAAAATAAGGAAAATTGAAGATATTCTAAGGAGTGTTGGTAAAATAAAATATAGAAATCTTATTAATAATGGAGATAAAATTTATGATTTTTATACAACCGGTAATCCTCCTAAATATATTTATTGTGAAAGTTACTTTCCTAATAATTGGATTCAATATGATATACAAACCGACAAATTCCGTTTAAAATTTAGGAGGAGAATGGGATGGGACTACGTGGAATCATACAACAATCCCGGCGAATTAAAAATAAAAAAATTTTATTTATCTAATGACGATACAAATCCTAACGTTCCAAGAATTGATTTGGGAATAAATACTCCAGACAGATACACTCTTAATGATATTAAAAAAATTTTTGGTAAAGAAACGAGTGAAACTATAGAAAAATATGATTTAGCTGATAAAGTTAAAAAACTTTTAAAAAAAGAAGAGGAAAAGCACAATGAATATATAAAAAATGAAAAAGAAGGTTTAAAAAATAAATTAAAAGCTGCTTATAATAGAAAAAAAATAAAACAAAAAGGAGAATATATAGAAGATATTAAAAAAACAATAGAAGACATAGAGTTATTATTAGAAAATAAAAATAATAGGCAATTGTTAGGTAATGTTGAATTAAGTCTTTTACGTACACGGGAAAATTTAAAAAAACTGGAAAATGATGAACCACTAGCACCGGCAGACATTTGTAAATATAATTATTACCCACCGAGTGGTCCTTCGGAATCTGTAGAGAGGGAAGAACGCAATTGTTTCCAAGATTTTGTTACAGAATATACAGTAAAAATAGACTCAATAGTTACTCTATTTGGCGAATTAAAAGAAAAATGTGAAATAAAAGAATTTAATTTAAATCATGATGATGATGAAAAAAAGCTAGAAGATTTACAAAGATGGACTAATGAAAAATGGGATAATTATTTGATTCCTCCAACAACAACAGCCGGAACATATACTATTCAACAAAAAGTTAATGATCGATACTTAGATGCATACGAAACTAGTTCGTCTGATTATAGAGCTGTGACTAGAACTATTCAAAATAATGATTCGCAAAAATGGATAATTAAACGTTTATCTGGGGATGAATATACTATTCAACAAAAAG
>MDTF01014689.1_pt1 | contig 18138 bp, 14 predicted proteins | sample 811191 | NCBI WGS metagenome assembly MDTF01 (sample SAMN05326649, study PRJNA326480) | marine metagenome | isolation source: seawater | place: Southern Ocean | collected 2011 | reverse complement strand
TAAAATATTTAAATATTTTGGAGATGAAAAAGATGGTAAAAGAATAGCACATAATATCGTAGAAGATAGATCAACTAGAGAAATAACCACAGAAGAATTAGTAAGAATAATAAAATCATCAAAAAGAAAAAAAAATTATAAAATTCATACTGCAACAAAAATTTTTCAAGCATTAAGGATATTTGTTAACAAAGAAATTAGTGAATTAATTTATGGACTAATCAATGCAGCAAAAGTAGTAAAAAAAGATGGAATTATTGCTGTAGTTACATTTCATTCACTTGAAGATAAGATAGTAAAATATTTTTTTAAAAGCTTGTCAGAAAATAAAAGCATTTCACGTTATATGCCAAAAGGTGAGGAGAAAATTAAACTGTTCAATACTATTATTAAAAAACCAATTGTACCATCAGAGAAGGAAGTTCTAAACAACCCACCATCAAGATCTGCAAAATTAAGATATGTGATAAAAAGAGAAGATTTTTATGAGTTTGAAACAGATATCTTGGAGAAATTTAATTATTTAATAGAAATCGAAAATTTTTCGAAAAAAATATGAAAAAGATAGCATTACTATCTACTTTAATCTTAATATTAGTTACATCTTTAGTAAAAAATTCCACCAAAAAAAATGAAGACCTAATTTTTACAATAAATGAGAATATTAGATCATTGAGAACCGAACTAGGCACTGTAAAGCTAGAGTATGACTACCTAAGTTCTCCAGAAAAATTAATTCAATATCAAAATAAATATTTCGAAAATCATTTAGTAAAGGTCGACATTATGAGAGTTAAAGAAATATCTAAAAAAAATAACATTATAAAAATAACTGACTTCACAACGAAGTTGCCTGTGAATGAATAAAAAAAACAATGAAAATATAATTTTAGAGGAATATGAAAATAAATTTTCATATAAAAGAAGTAAGTCAAATTTAAAAATTCAATTTAATAGAATAGCTTTTATTTTCTTCATTTTTTTTATAATTTCAATAATTTACTCGATACAACTTTTACATCTTGGGTCCTTAAAATCAGACATTAAAGAAAAAAAAACATTAATTAATAAGAAGAATTATAGAGCAGATATAGTCGACAGAAATGGAAACTATTTAGCTAAAACAGTCAGTACTATAAATATTGGAATTAAGCCTAAAGCGGTAATTGATAAAAAACATTTATTATTAATGTTGAATTATATCTATAAAAATAAAGATATTTCTAGAATAGAGAAAAAATTAGAAAAAAATAAATTTTTTTATTTAGAAAAAAATATTAGTCCAAAAAAATACGAAGAACTTATGTTACTTGGAGACAAATCAATATTATCAGAGGAAAGTTTAATAAGATTTTATCCACAAAAAAATTTATTTAGTCATATTATAGGCCAAATAGACGATGACAATAATGGAATTTCAGGAATAGAAAAATCTTTTGATACAAATCTTAAAGAAATAAAAAAGCCACTTAAATTAACATTAGATATAGATATTCAGTTTCTAGTAAGAGAGGAATTAGTAAAATTTCAAAAAATATTTAAAGCTAAAGGAAGTGCGGCTATTTTAATGAATATGAATAGCGGCGAAATACTTTCAATGGTTTCGTTGCCAGATTTTGATTTAAACAAAAGAGAAACAATTAAAGATGTAAACTATATTAATCGAATTACAAAAGGAACCTATGAATTAGGTTCAGTTTTTAAAACTTTTACAATCGCATCAGGAATAAATGAGAGATTGATAGAATCTGATACAGAGTTTTTAGATTCAAAAAAGAGTATTAGGTGTGGAAAGAAATATGATATTAAAGAATATGACAATAAAATGCCATCAAACTTAACCGTAGAACAAATTCTAATCAAGTCTGGGAATATAGGTTCAGTCAGGATTGTAAGAGAAATAGGAGTTGAAAAACATAGGTCATTCTTAAAGAGCATTGGTGTTTTGGATAAGATAGATTTTGATATTGAAGAAGTAGGAAGACCTCAACCAATAGATTGGAATGAAGGTTGTAAATTAGAAACCATTTCATTTGGTCATGGCATAACAACTACAATTTTACAATTAGCCAAAGGCTATTCAATAATTACAAATGGAGGTTATGATATAAAGCCAACATTAATTAAAAAAAAACCAGATAAAAAAGATAAAAGAAAAAAAATTTTAAAAAATGATGTTTCAAAAAAAATAATTCCTATTTTAAGAAAAGTTGTTACCGAAGGCACTGCAAAATTGGCAAATGTTAAAGGATACCAAGTGGGTGGCAAGACTGGAACAGCAGAACAGGTAGTTAATAGCATTTATTCAAATACTAAAATCAACACATTTGCATCAATTTTTCCAGCTGAAAATCCTAAATACACTTTAGTTGTGATGTTTGAATCAACAAAGTTAGCTCCTGAATATATTTATGAATATAGAGACGGCTCAGGATTTAAGTTGAAAGGTAGCCCTAGAAATACTGCTGGGTGGACCACGGTAGAAGTAGCAGGACAAATTATTGAAAAAATTGGGCCTATTTTAGCCACAAAATATATAGAAAGTGAGTAATTCATGTTTGTAGGGAATTATTTTAAGAAAATACGCTCAATATATAAAAGGCATTATTTTTCAGGTCTTAGTTTTAATAGTTTAACATGCAAGGAAGATTGTATTTTTTTTGCAATTAAAGGAACAAAAGCAGATGGAAGTGGATTTATCGATCAAGCTATTAAAAATGGGGCAAAAACAATTATTTCAAATCGAAAATTTGAAGGGGTTAAAAAAAAAATACTTTATTTAAAATCAAGAAATATAAGAAAGTTATTATCTGAAACAGCCTACAAGATTATTAAAAATAAACCAAAAAATTTAATAGCTGTAACAGGTACAAATGGAAAATCATCAATTGCTGATTTTTATTTACAAATATTAAAACTAAATAAAAAGAAAGTAGCTACCATTGGAACATTGGGTGTTAAGGCTGGTTCCTATAAAAAAATAATTTCGAATACAACATTAAATCCAATTGAATTAGGATACCATTTAGAAAAAATTAAAAAAAAAAAAATTAACAATGTAATATTAGAGGCATCTAGTCATGGCCTTAAACAACATAGATTAGATGGATTGGAATTTAATATAGGAATTTTTACTAATTTATCTCATGATCATTTAGATTATCATAAAAACTATAAAGACTATCTTAAATCTAAATTATATTTATTTGAAAAATTATTAAAAAAAAAAGCAACCATAATTACAGATATTGAGATTCCTGAATATAAAAAGATCAAGAATATAGCGTTAAAAAAAAATTTGAATATTAAAACAATATGTAACAATAAAAGCAGTATACATGTAATTTCTCACAAATATTTTGATGATAAACAATTAATTGAAATTAAATATAAAAATAAAATATATAAATTTAAGACAAATTTAATAGGAAAAATTCAAATAAAAAATATTTTGATGGCTATGCTTGCAGCTGAAAAAAGTGGGTTAAATTTTAAAGAGATAACCAAAGTAATTAAAAAAATAAAATCAGTAAGTGGAAGAATAGAACAGATTGGGAATATAAAAAATAATTCTAAAGTAATATTAGACTATGCACACACACCAGATGCTTTAAAAACATCTTTAAAAAGCATAAATGAACAATTTAAGGGCAAAAAAATTTCAATTGTTTTTGGATGTGGTGGTAATAGAGATGAATTAAAAAGGCCAATGATGGGTAAAATTGCAAATTATTATTGTGATAAAGTTTATTTAACAGATGACAACCCCAGAGATGAAAATCCAAAAAAGATTAGAACAGCAATAAAAAAAAAAATTAACAAATCAAAAGTATATGAAATTTCAGATAGAGCAAAAGCAATTAAAAAAGCCATATTAGACTTAAAAATTGGTAATATTTTGATTGTAGCAGGTAAGGGGCATGAGAATACTCAGGACTATGGAAAAAATAAAAAACTATTCTCGGATAAAAATGAAATATTAAATAATATTAAAATAAAAAATAAAAACTTATCTAATAATATTAAGCTAAATATTTTAAAAGAAATTAGTGGGTCGGTTGATATTCCTCTAAAGATAAAAATTAACAACGCTTCAATTAATTCAAAAGAAGTAAAAAAAAATGATGTGTTTTTTGCTATTAAAGGAAGAAATAAAGATGGTAATTTATTTGTAAAAGAAGCATTTGAAAGAGGTGCAGCTTTGGCGATAGTAAACAAATCAAAAAAAGAATTTAAACAAATCAAAGTAAAAAATACTTTAAAATTTCTAACAGAAGCATCTTCTGTTTTGAGGGAGAATACACAGAGCAAAATTATAGCTATTACAGGAAGTTGTGGAAAAACTTCACTAAAAGAATTACTTGGAAAAACTCTTAGCAAGGTTAGCAATGTAACCTATTCACCAAAATCATTTAATAACAAATTTGGCGTTCCTCTAAGTTTATTTAATTTAAAACAAAATGATGATTTTGGTATCTTTGAAATTGGAATGGATAAAAAAGGTGAAATAAACAATTTATCAAAAATTATTAAACCAGATGTAGGAGTTATAACAAATATTTCTTACGCACACGCTGAAAATTTTAAAAATATTAAACAAATTGCCTTGGCAAAGGCAGAAATTATTAAAAATATAAAGAGTGGCGGCAGTCTTGTTTTAAATGCTGATGATAAATTTTACAATTTTCACAAACATATTGCAGAAAAAAGAAAAATTAGAACCTATTCATTCAGTGTAAAAAAAAGAAACTCTGAAATTAATTTAGATTTTATTAAAAAAGAAGGAATAAAATATAAAATTTCTATAAACATAAAAAATAAAAATAAATTTTTTTATATTAATTCAAATTTTGATAATCATATAAAAAATTTGTTAGCAACAATTTCAATTATATCAATTTTTAAAAATGTTTTTGCACTAGATAGTAATATATTTTATAATCATAAAATTCTGAATGGACGTGGTGACATTTCTAAGATAAGAATATTCAAGAAACACTTTTATCTCATAGATGAGAGTTATAATTCAAATCCACTATCATTACGATCTGCATTAAAAAATTTTGATATGATAAAAATTAGTAATTCAAAAAAACATTTATTACTTGGAGACATGTTAGAATTAGGAAAACATTCAAAAAAACTACATGAAGCAATTAGTAAGAATATAAATAAAACATCTATAGATAATGTTAATGTTATCGGAAAATATATGAGGGACATTTATAAAAATCTCAATAAAACTAAAAAGGGTCAGATTTTAAAAAAGAATTCTCAAATAATTGATTTGATTAAAAATGATATAAATAATAATGATTATTTAATGATTAAAGGCTCAAATTCTACAGGACTTAACAAGCTAACAAACAATTTAAAAATGGGAAAAATCAATGCTTTATAACTTAATCTTAGAGTTAGTGGATCAATACACATTTTTAAACGTTTTTAAGTATCTGACAGTCAGAACGGGTTTAGCCATATTCACATCCATGGTAATAGTTTTATTAGTGGGCACTCCATTTATAAATTTTTTTTCTGCTCGTAAAATTTTGAATCCAATAAGAGAAGATGGACCAACGGATCATATCATAAAAAAAATAGGCACTCCTACTATGGGTGGAGTTTTGATTCTACTAGGCTTGTTTTCTGGAATTTTATTGTGGGGAGATTTGTCAAATAATTATATATGGTTTTTACTTTTTATAGTTACTTCATTTGGTTTACTTGGAGCATATGACGATTATAAAAAAATTAAATTTAAAAATTCATATGGTATTTCATTTAGGCTGAAAATTATTTCTCAAATTTTAATAGCAGTTATAGGTATATTGATATTAAGTTACTTTTCTCAAAACGAAGAATTGACTAACTTGTATTTTCCTTTTTTTAAAAATTTAATAATAAACCTTGGGTGGTTCTTTATACCATTTTCAGTATTCATAATTGTAGGGTCATCAAATGCTGTAAATTTAACTGATGGGCTTGATGGTCTAGCAACTGTTCCTGTTATATTAGTTGCAGGATGTTTTGCTTTTATTAGTTACGTAACAGGAAATATAGTTTTTTCTGAATATTTACAAATACCTTACATTGATGGGATGGGAGAAGTATCTGTTTTTTGTGGGTCAATCATTGGGGCTTGTTTAGGTTTTTTGTGGTTTAATGCCCCACCAGCAAAAATATTTATGGGTGACACAGGATCTTTAGCACTTGGAGGATCGCTTGGAGCTATTGGAATAATTACAAAACATGAAATTGTTCTAGCAATAACAGGAGGTCTATTTGTACTAGAGGCAGTATCTGTTATTGTGCAAGTAATTTCATTTAAATTAACAGGAAAAAGAGTCTTTAGAATGGCACCTATACACCATCATTTTGAAAAAAAAGGATGGGCTGAGTCAACTGTAGTAATCCGATTTTGGATTATTTCGATCATTCTTGCCATGATAGGATTAGCGACATTAAAATTAAGATAATGTTAAACGATAAAAGTATTTTTGTAAAAAAAAAAATTTTGATTTATGGACTTGGTAAAAGTGGTTTATCTGCTTTTAGGTTTCTGAATAAACAGAATGACATCTATTTATATGATGATAAAAAAATTGATAATAAAAATATAAAGATAAAAAAAAAATTAATAAGTTATAAAAACTTAATTAATAAAAAAATTGATTCTATAATAATAAGTCCTGGAATTAATATTGATAAATGTCAGCTCAGCCAATTTTTAAAAAAAAATTTAAAAAGGATTAATACTGATTTAGATATTTTTTTTAGCTTATACGCCAATAATAAGAGTATAACTATTACAGGAACAAACGGAAAATCAACTACTGCTAAAATCTTACACAAGGTTTTACAAAAAAAAAAATTTGATGTTCGACTAGTAGGAAACATAGGAAATCCAATTTTATTAGAGAAAAATATAACAAATAAGACCATTTTTGTGATCGAAGCTTCGTCTTATCAATTAGATTATAGTAAAATCTTTAGGTCTAATATTTCTGCTATATTAAATATTTCACATGACCATTTGGAGCGACACAAAACATTAAAAAATTATATTATAGCAAAATTTAAGTTGATAAAAAACCAAACAAAAGAAGATTATGCAATTTTAAATATGAATAATATTCATATAAAGAAATATACAAGGACACAAAATTTTTTATCTAAAATAATTGAAATTAATAATAAGGTTGATTCTTCCTTTTTAAAAAAAATCAACAACCCATATTTTATAACAGAAGGTAATAAAGAAAATTTATCATTTATTATTGAGATAGTAAAAATACTTAAAATAAAAAAAAATTTTCTAATTGATGTGTTGAATAATTTTAGTGGCTTAAAATATAGACAACAGGTAATTTTTAGATCCAAATATTTAACTATAATTAACGATTCTAAGGCTACCAGTTTTTCATCCTCAGTAAGTATTCTAAAATCAATGAAAAATGTCTCTTGGATAGTTGGCGGGTTAGCAAAAAAAAAAGATAAATTATTATTATCTAAAAATAACAGTAAAAATTTTAAAGCATATATTTTTGGAAAAGATAAGAATTTTTTTGTCAATAAGATAAAAAATACAATGAGATACGAATCTTTTACTAATTTAAAACATTTAACTAAAAAAGTTTTTTTAGATATAAAAGAAGATCAATTTATAGATCACAAAACTATTCTTTTTAGCCCAGCAGCAGCTTCGTTTGATAGTTTTAAAAACTTTGAAGAAAGAGGAAAATATTTTAATAATCTTATAAAAAAATTCAACAATGATAAGTGATAATTTAATTTATAGATTTTATTATGGATGGTGGAAAAATATTGATAAAGTAATTTTTTTATTAATAGTTGTTTTATTTAGTTTGGGCCTTTTTTTTTCGTTAGCATCAACTTCTTTAATTGCATCAGATCAATTAGAAACAAATAGTTATTTTTTCTTTTTTAAACATTTTGCGTACGTTTTTATTGGAATAATTATTTTAATATGTTTTTCGTTTTTAAGCGAAAAAAATCTCTTTAAGATTTCAATTTTTTTATTTTTTATTTCTTTATTTTTTTTGTTTTTAGTCCCAATAATTGGTACAGAGGTCAAGGGAGCTAAACGATGGCTAGAGTTATTATTTTTACCAAGATTTCAACCGATAGAACTTGTCAAGCCCTTCACAATAATCTTTCTTGCTACTATTTTAAGTAGTGAAAAAAATATTCATATTTACTATAAGTATTTTGTTAGTTTTGTTGCAATAGTTCCAATCTTTTTTTTATTAATGATACAGCCTGATATTGGACAAACGTTACTCATTTTTTTATCCTGGATAACCTTAGTTTTTATTTCAGGTATAAGTCTTATGGTATTTCTTACTTTTTTTGGAATTTTACTAACCTCTCTAATTTATTTGGTCTTTAATATCTCGAAATTCGAATACATAAGAAACAGAATTCTTTCTTTTTTTAATCCAGATACTGGAACACATAATTCTCAAGTAGCAAAATCTGTTGATGGAATATCAAGTGGGGGATTTTTTGGAAAAGGTATTGGTGAAGGCACGTTAAAGTACAAAGGATCAGAAACACACACCGATTTCATAATTTCTGTAATATCTGAGGAATTTGGTGTTGTAATAATTATTTTAATATTAATGCTATTTTTATTTTTCATCTATAGCGTATTTAAAAAAGTTTATTTAGAAGATGATGAAAAAATAAAACTAGTTCTAGTAGGGTCAATAACCCTTATTATGGTTCAGGCCTTAATCCATGTAGGTGTTAATATAAGACTGTTTCCAACAACAGGAATGACGTTGCCTTTTTTAAGTTATGGTGGTTCTTCAATTATAGGTGTGTCAATTCTTTCTGGTATAATCTTAAACTTAACTAAGAGAAAAGTTAATTGATATGAAAAAAAATATTTTGATTAGTACAGGCGGCTCAGGGGGACATGTTGTACCGGCAACTATATTTTATGAACATCTAAAAGATGAATTTAATATTTTTATAACTTCTGATGATAGGGGAATTCAATTTTTAGATAAAAAAAAATACGATATAAATATTATTAATGTTCCAAAAATATCAAAAAATATTTTTTTACTGCCAGTTCAATTTTTATTTTTATTAGGGTTAATTTTTAGATCTTTCTTTTTGTTAAAAAGTAAGAAAATCGAAATATTAATATCAACAGGTGGATACATGTCATTACCTTTATGTATGGCATCTAAAATCTTAAACATAAAATTATTTTTATTTGAACCAAATATGGTTTTAGGTAGGTCAAATAAACTTTTTATTAATTTTTGTACAAAAATTTTTTGTTACTCTGATAAAATTAAAAATTTTCCTGATGAATTAAAAAAAAAAATTTCTTTAATTCCCACATTATTACGAAAAGAGTTTTATTCTAGTAAAATAGCTGGGCATTTAAACAAAGAGATTAATTTATTAATAATAGGGGGAAGCCAAGGTGCAAAATTATTTGATACTATAATTAATAAATCAATAATAAAACTTTCTAAAAAATATAAATTAAAGATTTTCCAACAAACTAGTTTTAAAAATTATAAAGATATGAAAAACTTTTATTTAAAGAATAATGTTGAAAATGAATTATTTGATTTTAATGAGAATATCCCTAAATATATGAGCAAATCAAATTTATGTATAACAAGAGCTGGAGCATCTACATTAGCAGAGTTAATTTTTCTTAATTTACCACACATTGCTATACCACTACCTAGTGCCAAGGATAATCATCAGTATGAAAATGCAATCTTTTATCAACAACTTGGATGTAATTGGATTTTGAGTCAAAATGAGATTACCGATGATAAATTAACAGATAAATTGTTTAATATTATTGAAAATAAAGAAGAATATTCAAATAAAAAAATGAATATGAAAAATTTTAACTACCAAAATACATGGAATAATATAAATCAAAAAATTATAACCACTATTAATGAAAATTGAATTAGCAAAAACTGAAGTTATACACTTTGTAGGTATAGGAGGTATTGGTATGAGTGGCCTCTCGTTAATAATGAAAGGAATGGGTTTTAACATTCAGGGGAGCGATATCTCTAATAATAAAAACATTGATCGATTGAGAAAAAACAAAATAAAAATTGTAATTAAACATGCGAAAAAGAATATAGAAAAAACCACAATATTAGTTATTTCTTCTGCAATAAAAAAAAATAATCCAGAATTAGTTGAGGCAAGAAGGAAACAACTGCCTATTTACAAAAGAGGTGAAATGTTAGCTCATATAGTTTCATTAACTAAGAATATTGTTGTTACAGGCTCACATGGCAAGACAACTACAACATCTTTATTAGCTGGAATATTTCTTAAAACAAAATTAGACCCAACGATTATTAATGGTGGCGTTCTTAATTCATTAAAAAATTCTGCAAAACTAGGTAAGAGTGATTGGTGTATATTGGAAGCAGACGAGTCAGATGGTAGTTTTATTCACGTGCCCCCAACATACTCGATAATTACAAATATAGACAGAGAGCATATGAACTTTTATAAATCTATGAGTGACCTTAAAAATTTATTTGTAAAGTTTATTAAGAAAGTTCCTTCTTTTGGAAAATCATTTATTTGCATAGATAATAAAAATAATATTGAATTATTAAAAAAGATTACAATAAAAAATTATTATACGTATGGCACCAATCCAAAATCTCAATTTTATATTAAAAATATAAAACAAGTTAAAGAATTTTCCGAGTATGATTTAGCAATTAAATTGCCAGGAAAAAAAAATATATTAATCAGTAAAATTAAAATTCCACTTCTAGGAATTCACAATATTAGAAATGCTACAGCAGCAGCCGCGGTGGCTTCAACAATTGGAATATCTAAGGCAATTATTAAAAAAGGCTTAAAAGAATTTAAGGGTGTTCAAAGAAGATTTAATAAAATTTTTACATATCGTGAGACTAATTTTTATGATGATTACGCTCACCATCCAACAGAAATAAAAGAAGTTTTAAATGGAGTAAGAGCGGCTTATAAAAAGGAAGAAATAATATGTGTATTTCAACCACATAGAATATCAAGATTAGTAGATCTTAAAAAAGAATTCAGCTTATCATTTCAGAAAGCCGATGCTGTAATTTTATGTCCGATATTTATGGCAGGAGAGAAAATGAAGCCAGGATTTAACTATAATAGTTTTGCTAAAGATATAATAAAAAATTCAAGAGTTAAATTATTTTTAGTTAATGATCAATATCAATTAGCTAAATTTATTAAAAATAATATTTATGGAAAAAAAATAGTTATTGGAATGGGCGCGGGCACTATTTCAGCTTGGATGAGAGAACTGCCAAAATTAATATAATGATAATTGAAGAAATTAAAAATTTTTCTAATGAAATTGATAGTAAATTTTATTTTGACTATGATCTAAAGAAAAGTAATTGGTTTAATATCGGTGGTAAAACCAAAGTTTATTTTAAACCAGAAACTCTCTCAGATTTAGCATTATTCTTAAAAAATTTTGGTAAAAAAGAAAAAATTCATATTCTAGGTGCTGGCTCAAATACTCTTGTTAGCGATGAAACATTTGACGGTATTGTTATTAAATTAGGAAAAAAATTTTCTCATGTTTCACTATTACCCAATAATATTATTGTGGCAGGTAGTGGATGCACTGACAAAAAATTATCAGAATTTGCCCTAAATAACCAAGTGGGTGGTTTAGAGTTTTTAGCTTGTATACCTGGAACTATAGGTGGAGGGATAAAAATGAATGCCGGTTGTTTTAATAAGGAATTTAAAGATATATTGGTTTCAATTCAAGTAATTGATAGATTTGGAAGAGTACTAGTAATACCAGTAGATAAAATTTTATTTGAATATAGAAAAAATGATTTACCTGATGATTTAATTTTTTTAAGTGCATCTTTAAAAGGAAAGAAAAAAGACCGAGATAATATTGAAAAAGAAATAAATAAATTAAAAAATAGAAAAGATGAAAGTCAGCCCACTAAAATTAAAACAAGTGGAAGTACATTTAAAAATCCTACGGATCAAACTAAAAAAAAAGTATGGGAACTTATTAAAGAATCGGTCCCACTCGATACGAATTTTGGGGATGCCTGTATTTCCAACAAACATTGTAATTTTTTTGTAAATAAGAATAACGCTAGCTTTAATGATATGAATAAATTGATAGAGTATGTCAGAAAAAGTGTTGAGAAAAAAACAGGAATTAAATTAGAAAAAGAAATAAAAATATTAGAATAATTATGAAAAAAAAAATTTTAGTACTTTGTGGGGGAATATCAAAAGAAAGATTAATAAGCTTAGAAACGGGAAAAGAAGTAGCAAGAGAATTAAAAAGAAATAAATATAAAGTTGTTACTTGTGAACCAGATAATAATTTATTAAGAAATATAAAGCTTCATAAGCCAGATGTAATATTTAATGCTTTACATGGTCAATTTGGGGAAGATGGATATATTCAAACAATTTTAGAAACACAGAAAGTTTCATACACTCACTCAGGAGTAATATCCTCATCTATAGCAATGGATAAGGAGATATCAAAAAAAATATTTATCCAAAATAAGATATTAACACCAAAATATATAAAATTTATAAATGGAAATAATAAAAAAAACTTAATTAGAAATATTGAAAATAAATTAAAATTTCCTGTGGTAATCAAACCAATTAATGAAGGCTCTAGCGTTCATGTTTATATATGTAATAAAAAAAACATATTAAAAAATTTAAAATTGCTAAGCATTTATAAGGAAATTTTAGTTGAAGAGTTTATTCCTGGTAGAGAAATACAAGTAGCGATAATGGGAAAAAAAAAATTAGGAACGATAGAATTAAAACCTAAAAGAAAATTTTACGACTATGAAGCAAAGTATAATCCAAAAGCAAAAACACAACACATCATACCAGTAGATTTAAATAAGAAAAATTTAAAGATTGTCACAGATATGGCTTTAAAAGCACATCGAGTGATTAGATGTAGAGGGATAACAAGATCTGATTTCAAATTTTATAAGGGAAAATTTTACTTATTAGAAATAAATACTCAACCAGGTATGACAAAACTTTCGTTAGTTCCTGAAATTGCTAATTATGCTGGAATAAGCTTTATAAAATTAATTGAGTGGATTTTAGAAGATGCATCCATTAAACGATAAAAAAAACAATATTATTGTGTATTTAATATTACTTATTGTATTAAGTACAATTAGTAACAAAACATTCAAAAAAGAACATAATTACTCACATACAATAATTAAGATTGATGTGAGTGGTCTTTCAAATAGCAATAATTTACTAATAAAAAAAGAGTTAAATAGTCAACCATATAAAAATATTTTTTTTATTAATAAAGATAACATTCAAAAAATAATGTCAAAATATAATTTGATAGAAAATTATAATGTACAAAAAATTTATCCAACTAAAATTAACATACAAATAGAACCCACAAAATTTATTGCTAAAATACAGAGGGATGAAAAATTTCTTATTGGATCAAATGGAAAATTAATTAGCAATGAATATACAAATAAAGTATTACCAACTTTTTCTGGAAAATTTAACTCAGAAAAATTTTTAGAGTTGAAAAAAAATATTGATAACTCTGAATTTAAACTTAATGAACTTAAATCAATTTTCTTTTTTCAGTCCATGAGATGGGATCTAAAAACTACAGACGATGTTTTGATTAAATTACCTAGAAAAAATTTGCGTAATGCATTAAAAATTGCATATAAAATTATAAAGGATAAACAATTCAAAAAAGTTAAAATTATTGATTTAAGAATTTCCAATCAAGTTATAATTACAAATGAATAATAAAAATTTTGAAATATACCTTGATTATGGCACATCAAAGATCAGATCTGTTGCTATAAATAAAAAAAATTTAGAAAACAAATTTTTTTATGAAAGTGATTATTTTTATAATAATCTAAATATAGAAAATGAGGTTGAAAAAATTATTTCCAATATAGAAAAAAATACTAATGAATATTTAGAAAATATAAACTTAATGATAGATAGCCCAAAAATGCAATCTATTGGTTTGTCATTATCAAAAAGTCTTGATGGATCAAAATTAAAAAAAGATGATGTTAAGTTTTTAATTCAAGATGCTAAACAGCAAATTTTAAGAAATTATGAAAATAAAAATATAATACACATTATTATAAGAAAATATAAAATAGATAATATTGAATATACCTTCTTACCTAGAGATATTAATTGTAATATATTGTCAATTGATACTATTTTTATTTGTTTACCAAAAAAAATTATAGAAGATTTAAAAAAAGTATTTCTTAAATTCGATGTTTCGATTAATCAAATTTACTGTTCAAGTTATGTTAAATCTTTAAGTTATAAGGATAATTTTAAATTTATAGAAAATATTTGTTTTATAGATATTGGTTTTAATAAAACATCAATAATTTTTTACAGTAAAGATACAATCATTTTTTTCCATGTTTTGCCAGTTGGAAGCAATCATATTACTAAAGATATTTCAAAAATTTTAAATTTAGATCTCCAAACATCAGAAAAAATAAAATTATATTTTGATAAGGATAAAAAAATTATAAAGGATAATAAATTATCTATTAATTTAATTCAGAAAATAATATTTTCCAGAATTGAAGAAATTTTAGAATTATCTATAAAATCTATAAAGCTAAATGTAAATTTAGATCAATCCTCTCAATTTAAAATGATTTTAATGGGTGATGGTTCAAGAGTTTTAGATAATAAATTCAAAGAAAAAATCTCTTTTTTACATGAAATAGATCTATTAGAAGAAACTCTAGCGGGTATTTGTGAGTCTGCCCTAAAGATAAGTAATAGTTTAAATAAACAGGAGGTTCTCATCGTACCAAAAAAACAAATAAAAGAAGGTTTTTTTGAAAAACTTTTTCATTTATTTAAATAAAATAGTATTTTCTCGTAACATTTATTGTTTTCCTTATCTAATTACAAAAATTTATAAGTCTTCTAATGTCTGTTTTAAATCAAAAAACAATTAAAAGTGATATTTCAATCAGTGGCATTGGTCTCCATAGCGGATTAAGTGTCAATTTAAAAATCAAACCAGCAGAACCAAATACTGGAATAGTTTTTGAGAGAATAGATGTAAAAGAAAAAAATATTGTAATTCCAAATATTTTTAATGTTACTAATGCAGTACTTTGTACAACTATATCAAATGAATATGGAGTATGTGTTTCCACGATAGAACACTTAATGGGCGCCTTATACGGAATGGGAATTGATAATGCATTAGTTGAAATTGATAACCAAGAAGTCCCAATTTTGGATGGATCAGCAAAAATTTTCGTAGAAGAGATAAAAAATGTTGGAATAGAAGTGAGCAATGTACCAATAAAAGTTATTAAAATAGAGAAAAAGATAACTTTTATAGACGGAAAAAAATCAATTTCAATTGAACCTAGTAAAATTAGTTTAGATATAGACTTCGAGCTCAAATATGAAAATGAATTAATTGGAACTCAAAGAAACTTAATAAAAGTTTACGAATCTGACTTAACAGAAGTTTATAACTCTAGAACGTTTTGTCTTTTTGAAGATGTTGAAAAATTAAGAAAAATGGGATTGGCTAAAGGTGGAAGTCTTCAAAATGCAGTTGTTGTAAAAGAAAATCAAATATTAAATGATGGCGGATTAAGAAATGACAAAGAATTTGTAAACCATAAAATTTTAGATTGTATGGGAGATTTATACTTAGCAGGATATAAAGTAATTGCTAAAGTTGTTTGTTCACAAGGTGGTCATAAACTGACAAACGATTTACTTAGAAAAGTTTTTGAAAATAAAGAAAATTATTCATTACTAGAAATTAGAGAAAAAAACTTACCTCATGCTTTTATTAATAAAAGACATTTAAGATCAATAGCTTAAAACTATAAATTTCCTAAAAAACCTGTTAAAGATTTTATATGCAAATCATAAAAAAGCTAATTATATGCTCTTTAATAATTTTAAGTTCTTGCTCTGATAACATTAAAGATGCCTCAAGCATAATTGAAGGAGATGATTTAGAAACCCAAATGATAAAATCTTATAATGAAGGTTTAAAGGCACTAGAAATGAATGATGTTTTTTATGCCGCTAAAAAATTTAATGAAGCTGAATTACTTTATCCCCAATCTCCATGGGCATCAAAAGCAGCGTTAATGACAGCTTATGCATGGTGGAAACAAGGTTATTATTCAAACTCGATAGATGAATTAAAAAGATTTATAAAATTATATTCAAAGCATAAAAATTTAGATTATGCATATTATCTTTTAGCAATTAACTACTATGATAGCATAATTAATGAAAAAAAAGATTTAAAACCATTAATTGAAGCAAAAAAAAATTTTGAGACAGTAATTAGTAAATTTCCTAATACAGATTACTCGTCAGATGCAAAATATAAACTTGAGCTAATACATGATAATCTTGCAGCAAAAGAGATGTATATTGCGAGACATTATATTAAAAAACAAAAATGGATAGCAGCTATAAATAGATTACAAAATATTCTTAAAAATTATGAAACAACTATTTATGTAGAGGAAGCTTTGCATAGGTTGGTCGAAATAAATTATATAATAGGGCTAGAGTTTGAAGCAAAAAAATATGCAAAAACTTTAGGTTATAATTATAAGTCAAGTGAATGGTATAAGGAATCATACCGTGTCTTTAATAAAGATTACGCATCTACAAAAAAAAATGTAAAAAAAAATAAAAGAAAAAAACTTATAGAAAAAATTAATTCCTTTTTTTAAACATGCAAGATGAAGCTAATAAAAAAATTTACTTAAGTAAAATTAAAGAATATATAAAAAATAATAAATTTTATTATGATGAAAATAAGCCAAAAATAAGTGATACTGAATTTGATAATTTAAAAAAAGAAATTTTAGAACTTGAGAAAAAATATTTATTTTTAAAAAGCTTTGATTCACCATCCAATTCTATTGGCTATAAACCTTCCAAGAATTTTAAAAAAATTAAACATAAAGTACCAATGCTTTCTTTAAGTAATGCATTTAACCAAGAAGATTTAGTAAATTTTGAAAAAAAGATATTTAATTTTTTAAGTTTAAGCAGTGAAGAGAATATTGAATATAGTGCTGAACCAAAGATAGATGGTATTTCTGCATCTTTAATATATAAAAATGGTAAATTTATCAGAGGGCTTTCTCGTGGGGACGGCAAAGAGGGAGAAGACATAACTCAAAATCTAAAAACAATTAAGGATATACCAAACTTAATAAGTGGAAAAAGTTTCCCCGATGAAATTGATATTAGGGGAGAGGTTTTTATTGAAAACAATGACTTTAAAAAGATAGATAAAAAATTTGCTAATCCTAGGAATGCTGCTTCTGGATCGCTTAGACAAAAAAATCCATCCGCTACAAGTAAGATCCCGTTAAAATTTATTGCATATACGCATGGTTATGTTGAAAATATGAATATAGATAATCAGTCAACTTTTCTAGATAATTTAAAATCCTGGGGTTTTAAGATAAATCCATTTAATAAAAAAATTATAGGAATTAAAAATTTAATTTTGAATCATAAAAAGTTAGAAGAAAAAAGAAAAGAAATAGCATTTGATATTGATGGCGTTGTATACAAAGTAAATAATTTTGAATTACAGAAAAGATTAGGCTTTGCAGCGAATGCACCTAGATGGGCTATAGCACATAAGTTTTCAGCAAATAGTTCTATTTCTGAAATACTAAATATCGAAATTCAATTAGGGAGAACTGGTGCTCTCACACCAGTCGCTAAAATTAAAACAGTTAATATTGGTGGTGTTATGGTTTCCAATGCTACACTCCATAATGAGGATGAGATAACAAGAAAAGACATAAGAATAGGAGACTCTGTTACAGTTGAAAGAGCTGGAGACGTAATTCCACATGTGGTTTCAGTTGATTTAAAAAAAAGAAATGCAAGTTCAAAAAAATTTATTTTTCCTATAAAATGCCCCTCGTGCGGTAGCAAAACAATAAAAGATTTTAATGAAATCACAAAAAAAAAAGATGTCGTAAGAAGATGCACAAGTGCAGGTTATGACTGTGAAAAAGTTACAATAGAAAAAAT
>MDTF01012240.1_pt1 | contig 18156 bp, 16 predicted proteins | sample 811191 | NCBI WGS metagenome assembly MDTF01 (sample SAMN05326649, study PRJNA326480) | marine metagenome | isolation source: seawater | place: Southern Ocean | collected 2011 | reverse complement strand
GAGTTCACTGTCAACATCGCTCTTATCGAAAATGGCGATCCGGTTCTTGGTGTTGTGCATGTACCCGTTTTGGGGGATACCTACTCTGGTCGCGCTGGTAAAGGTGCCACCAAAATAGATGCTCAGGGCAATAGGCAATCGATATACAGCGCAAAGATGGTGCCCTCAAGCTCCAGTATTCGAATTGTTGCCAGCCGTAACCATCGTGGCGAGCAGCTTGAGCAACTCATAAGTGACATTACCCTCAATATTGGTAAAACCGAAGTGGTTAGCATGGGCAGTTCTTTGAAAATGTGCCTAGTGGCCGAAGGACTTGCCGATTTCTATCCTCGCTTAGCCCCGACCTGCGAATGGGATACTGCTGCTGCACATGGGGTTTTAGTCGCGGCAGGAGGGCAAATTGTTGGATTGGACTTTGAGCCTCTTCGTTACAATCAAAAAGATGACTTGTTGAACCCGGATTTCATTGCAATTGCGGATATGGATTTTGATTGGCAGCCTGTTGTGAGCCGTGCCTTAGCAAAGCCTTAGCTGATCAAAATTCAACCAGTTGCGTATTTTTTTCCAGCTGCTCTTGAAAGAGTCAATTCTGGCTTTTCTGGCTTTATTATTACTAAATCTTGACTATGCTTAGTTCTGTGAAGCCCTCTATTGGTTTCTATTTGGGAGTGCATCGTGTCCTATCCTGGGCAGCCAAGGTCGACAAGGATTCGTCGATAAGGACCGCAGCATTGGCTGCACACTTTTCAACACTTTTACAGGGATGTATAAACAATGCTTCGCAATGTACGCCGGCCTCGAAATCATTTAGCTCCAAATTTTAATAATACCAATGCTATCAGAGATCGCTTGCTGCTAGAGATAGCAGATCTCCACGTTAAGTTAGACGGAGTTGACGTGACACAGTCTCAGGAAAACTTATCAACGATGCAAAGCTTTAAGGAAATGATTCATTCAAGAGAGCAGATGCTTGGTAACTTGTCTCGCCAAAAATCTGAACGAAGCAGTTTTGGTCTTGAAAAACCCCTGCAGTAAGTTAGCCTTCCTCATCAAATAAGTCGCCGCATGGACAAGCCTAACTAAAAGAGTTAGTTTTTATCCAAATCGAAAACTTCGATATTCTTATCGAAGCTCTCTTAGGAATTCTATTGAGACTTATTCATGTTTACTAAATTCTATCGCCTGTCTGTAGGCATTTTTTTGTTCTGTGTGATTCCTGTCATCAATGCTCAAAGCCTTAATTTTAACGACCCTGAAAGTGTCGGGCTGTCAATCGCAGGGCTGGAAAAGGTTACACAGCGCCTGCAGCGGCACATCGTTGACGGCGATATTTCAGGCGTTGTCGCTACTGTCATTCGCGATGGCAAGATTGTTTATTCCGAAGCGTTAGGGCAACGGGATATTGAAAAATCCCTGCCTATGACTGACGACACTTTATTTCGAATCTATTCCATGACACGAGAAATTACCAGCGTCGCGGTACTTCAGCTTTACGAGCAAGGTAAATTCAAACTAAATGATCCGATAAAGATGTATCTACCAGAGTTTGAGAATCAGCAAGTACTGCTGGATTCTGACAAGACAGATCTATCTCAAACTAGAGCCCGAATCGGTGATATCACGGTCGCGCATTTGCTCACCCATACCTCTGGGCTAGGTAGCAGAAGTTCTGCCCTTTACACTGAAAACCAAGTTCGTGACAAAAATATCACCCTTGATCAGATGACGAGTAATGCGGCACGCATTCCATTATTCCAAGACCCTGGTACTGAATTTCGATATGGCATACACGCGACTATTCTAGGTAAACTGATCGAAGTTTGGTCGGGAGAAGAGCTTCTAAGTTACCTAGGAAAAAATCTATTTGAGCCACTAGGCATGAACAATACAATGTTTTGGGCGCAGGGCGACGATGCCGATAAACTTGCTCAATTATACCGGCCTACTGGCGGTAGTTTAGTTCCTTATCAGATCGAGACAATTCCCTTCACCACAAAACCACGCTTGATCGAAGGTGGGGTAGGGTTTCTCTCAACGGTCAAGGATTTCGCCAATTTTGCCCAGATGGTGATGAATCACGGTGAGTTTAACGGTAAGCAAATTTTAAAGCCTGAGACCGCTGCTCTAATTTTTGAGAACGGTGTGCCCGAAGCAGCCATGCCTATAGGTACTCGAGGTTACTGGGCGGGTTCTGGCTGGACCTTCGGTGGTTTCAATTTGGTATTAGATCCGACCAGCTATAGTTTTCCTGTGTCCGAAGGAACTATTTGGTGGGATGGGTCGGCCGGAACACGCTTTTTTATCGACGCTAAACAAAAACTAATCACCATTATTATGGGCCAAGTATCGCCATCAAACGGCGGCGGCTTTCGAGAGGAATTTAGCATTGGCGTTGACGCTGCAATAGTTGATCGCTACTAGGCAATAAGCGGCCCGTGTCTCTAGAGCAGCTTTTTTACATTGAGACTTTATCCTCTTGCCTAACATTCACCTCGCCCTTTTTTGACGGGCGAGCCGGTGCGTTTCAATCAAGCTCTTCCTATTTTTTCTTTTTAAGTCACTTATTTTCCGCGATAGCATTTTACTACATGGGTCGGTTTATCCCGCAAGGGGATTCGAAAATATGACAGAGCTGTCTGTTCGTCGCAATGGATAAAAAAATAGAGAAAAGAAAGGTCCCATGATGGCAATGGGGACTAATGTGCCGGCTGCAGTGGCTATTCCATCATCGCCTATGCCGTATAGCTGATGCATTAAATAGAACTTATCGGGTGCCTGAAGAGCAGCTTATCGTGTCCAAGCTTGAGTATGGTACTTTTGAAGACTTGATTCCCATTCGCGGTAATATTCAGCCACTAATCAGTGTTTTTTTGGGTGCCGCCAGTGGCGTGTTATTGAAGAATTTTTCGTAGAAGAAGGTAGTTTTGTAGAGGCAGGTCAGCCGTTGGTTCAACTCATTAATATCAACTTGCGATTAAGTGCCGCAAAAACTGATACTAACATTATTGAGCAGCTTAATTTTCTTGACAATATTTCTAATAGTCCAAAAGCTACCTAGCTCAATACGCAGCGAGAAATCATCGAACTTGAAATTCGCAATATCGCAATATCGCAATATCGCATTGGAGAGGCAGCGAGCGAGATTTGAAAAGTTAGTTGATGACAGTCTTATTTCGCAACAAGACTCTGATGCGGTGATTGATGAGCGAGCCTATCAAGGCCTAATACTTGGTAATGCTTCAGCCAAACAAAAAGTAGAAGAAAAACTCCGCCCCAATAGGATAGTCCAAATTGCATAGGAATTTAGAAGACTCTCAAAGCAGTCTTGAGAGTCTTCTCGTGCGTACACCTATTGCCGGGCAACTGACTTCCTAGCCGGTTGAGATTGAAGAGACTAAAACCACAGGCCAGGGCTTGGGTCAGATTGATGTCGTCGATCAATACGAGAGCGTGGCGCAGATAGATGGGTACTATGTTTTGCGAGAGGCGCTGGATCAATCGGCAACTTTTTCTCTTGCCGGGGAAAAGTTCACAGCACGAGCAATCAAAGTCTATCCAGAGATAACGGCAGGAACGTTCGAGGTTGATCTGGTGTTTCAAAAAACCTCACCCAGCAATGTGCATCGAGGAAAAACCATTGCAAATGGAGCTTATACTTGGATACCCGATGGAGTCTTTGTTGCTTTCCCTTGGCAGTTTTATTCAGGACACAGGTGGTGGCTGGGTGTTTGCCTTAGACGAGACTGGCGCCTATGCGGTGCGGGTAGACATTCGAACTGGCTGCAAAAACTATTCTTATGTGGAAGTTCGGGAAGGTCTGCAAGTGGGTGAGGGTATTATCACGTCTAGCTATTCGCAAATGCAGAGTGTGCAGCGAGTACAATTAACGCCCTAGCAGGCTTCTAAAATGCTCTGGCACCCATTACACTTTAGGTTAATGTGCAGTGGGTGCCGCTTGAATGTCTTTACGCTATCAGTTTCTTTACGACCGACCGGATGAAACCCAAACCGTCATTCGATGGTGGAATACGGTGTGGTCTGATCGGCTGGGGCCTGACCTGAAAGGCGTCGAACAGCAGCTTGCCAAATCTTTGAGTAAAACCGAACTCCCGATTCACCTTCTTGCCTATCTCGATGAAGCCCCAATTGGTACTGCTGCTCTTAAATACAGAGAAAATGAAGTGCTCTATCCTGACTGCTATTACTGGTTAGGCAGTGTTTTTGTTGACCCCGATTATCGGGGATTAAAAGTGGCATCTCAATTGACGATGAAAGTCATTAGTTTGGCTAAAGACAGAGGTCTGCCGCATTTGTATTTACAGACCGCTAATCTCAACGGGGGGCTATACACTAGCCTTGGCTGGGAACCGGTGGAGCGTTTTTTCTACAACAATGAAGAATCTCTTTTGATGTTGAATAAATTTAAATAGTACTGCTAACTAATAGGTTTCCGTGAAAGTCATCAGAACAAATCCAAGCCATGCTCTTATCCTAGCGAACTACTATGCTGCTAACAGTGACCATCTGCAGCCATGGAGTCCTGCAGTTCCGCGTAGTCATCATTCAGTCCAGTCTTGGAGTCGTCGCCTTTTGCTAAGAGAGGCTGAATTTGAGAATGGCTCTGCTGTTCATTTTATTGGAACAGATGAAACCCACTCTCAGGTTATCGGAACGTGCTCTTTAAGTAATATTGTTCGGGGTGTTTTTATGGCCTGCCACCTTGGTTATTCCTGTGCTGAAAATTATGAAGGCCAGGGCCGTATGAAAGAAATAGTGAATCATGCCATCAGTTATAGCTTTAATGATCTCCGACTCCACCGCATCATGGCCAATTATATGCCGGTAAATGATAGGTCTGCCGGTCTTCTGAAAAAGCTTGGTTTCCAACAAGAGGGGTTGGCAAAAGAATACTTATTGATCAACGGTAAATGGGAGGATCACGTTCTGACTTCGCTACTCAATCCAAAAAACTAAGCACCTTAGGAGAGGTTGATAGCCTTGTCATGAGTGTGTGGCCTGATGGGTGAGGGGCTATAAGAGGCAATATAGAAAGGGTGATAGATAATAATAAACGGCTTAAAAGCTGGGGGAGAAATCCCCACAGTAAGGCAAGAAATGATCTGTAATAGTTTGCCCCGGCTGCACTGAGTCAGATGAGGCTGACTTCATTGACAGTTCTCTCAAAATAGTTGTCTACACTCAGCTCCATTGTATTTCGTTTTTGAAAGGTAGGAGCAGAGCTTCTGGCAAGTAGCTCAAGCCAAGTCGACTTAAGCAGGGCTTAAAAATTTGATTAAAGAACCTTAACCTCGCCGGACTCGATGGATACAAAAAATACCTGCGGGTTCTTTCTATGGGTTCTTTCTATGAGTTCTTTCTATGGGTTATTTCTATGGGTTATTTCTATAGGTTATTTCTATAGGTTATAGATTCGGTTTACCAAGACCATACTTACTTAAAATAAAGTATTTAGGGCCTTCGGGCAAAGTGTCAGAACGATACAAATGAAACTTATTAACCTCCATCTGTCCCCACTGGGCTTTTTCATATTTTGATTCTAAGGCTTTTAGCTTTTCCTTAGCGCTGCCTGCGAATCTAGCAACTGTGATATGGGGAGAATAGGGCTTGGATTCCACTTCAAAGTCCAGAACAGCAAGGCCTTGATTAAGATCGATGACAAGGTCTTGCAGCTGCTCGGTTTCTTGAGCGCCAACCCACATCGAATTTTTGAAGAAACCTACGCCAGAGCAGTCTAGGTTGAACGATTTAAGCTGATGCCCCACTTGGGTGAGAACCGACTGAATAGGAATCTCTTGGCCTTCGGCCACCGTGCCTATAAATTTTAGAGTCAGGTGCAAATTCGCCGGTGGCGTCATTCGAATCTTTAGAGATTCATCCTTGGCAAGATCCGACAAGTCATCTAATAAGGGTTTAATCTGCTGAAGTAGCGGGAATTTAACCCCTACAAAGCAGCGCAAAGGTATGACTTTTAGCTTTTTCGGCATGACAATCAACTGAAATTGGAAGACAGAATATTTTACACGTTGAGCCTCCGACTGTCTCTTTTACCTCATTTCGCATTTGCGCTTTATTTGAATTAGAATCAAAGGCTGGTTTGCAGCAGTAGCTACGACCAGGTACATCAAAACGGCAGCAAGATAAGGGACGCCAACTTATGCACAATCGCTCTATTTTTAATTCTGACCACGAACTGTTTCGCAGTAATGCTCGGCGGTTTTTCCGTGAGGAACTCGAGCCAAACATCGACCAATGGGAAAATGAGGGTGTTTTGCCAAGGGAATTTTGGCTGAAAGCCGGTGTGAATGGCTTTCATTGCTGTGGCATCCCCGAACAATATGGCGGTCCCGGTGCTGATTTTCTTTACAATATGGTTCTTTCGGAAGAAGTGGGCTACGCAATAGGTGGCGCGAGTGTGGGGTTTTCGGTGTCCTCGGACATAGTCTCGTATTATCTGTTGAACTGCGGTACCGAAGAGCAAAAACAAGCATGGCTACCAAAGATGGTCAGCGGTGAGGCTATTGCAGCTATTGGTATGACTGAGCCGGGCTGTGGCAGCGACCTGAAGGCCCTGCGCACTTCGGCAGTTAGAGACGGTGATGATTATGTCATCAACGGACAGAAGACGTTCATTACTAACGGTCAAACCTGTGATTTTGTGCTGCTCGCCTGCTCAACTAATCCTGCTGAAGGGGCAAAAGGCATCAGCTTGATCATAGTTGAGTCAGATCGACCTGGATTTGAGCGCGGCAGGAACTTGGATAAAATCGGTCAAAAAGCAGCCGACACTTCAGAGATGTTTTTTAGCGATGTGAGAGTTCCTGTCACTAATCTTCTAGGCAGAGAGGGTGGTGGTTTTGCGGTCTTGATGGACCAGCTGCCCAGAGAAAGAATCACAATCGCCTGTCGAGCCTTCGCTGAAGCCCAGCGTGCGTTTGAAATGACTGCAGAGTATGTGAAAGAGCGCAGTGCGTTTGGCAAGAAAGTCTTCGATTTTCAAAATACCCAGTTCAAGTTGGCCGAGATGAAAACGAATCTCGGGGTTGGGTGGGCTTATCTCGATCAGTGTCTAAACAAAATCAATGAAGGCACACTGGGCCCGGAAGAAGGCGCCATGGCGAAACTATGGACAACTGAAACGGGCAACAAGATTGTTGATGACTGTCTGCAGTTTTTTGGTGGTTACGGTTACATGCGGGAATATCCGATTTCACGTTTATTTGTCGATTCTAGGGTCAGAAGGATTTACGGCGGTTCTTCAGAAATAATGAAGATGGTTATAGCTAGAACGATTTAGTGACCTTTGTTGAAAAATAGATTTAGTTAGATTATTAAAACCAGAAGACGAGCTAAAACTAGGAAAAACTATGATTGGTATTACGGCTTACGGAGCCTATTATCCTCGAGGTAGATTAAGTAAAAAAGCTATAGCGGACGCCAATGCTTGGTTTGATGCGGGCCTGAATGCTCATGCTAAGGGTGAGCGAGCCTTTTGTAACTGGGATGAAGACACTATTACTATGGGTATCGAGGCGGCGCAAAACTGTCTTTCCTCGCTACCAAACTCAGAGCTTTCGACTTTGTACTTGGCTTCAACTACGTTCCCCTTTCTCGACCGTCAAAACTCGGTGCTAGTTAGTGAGGCGCTTAACCTAGATTCTGGAGTTCGGACAATGGATATAGCGGCCTCCCAAAGGGTTGCGACTTCAGCGTTGATCGCTTTGTTAGAGGCAGGCCATTCAAAGCCAGGACTTTTGATAGCCTCGGAGCACAGAAAAACCAAAGCGGGGTCTCGTTCAGAAATGCTGTGGGGAGATGGTGCTGCAGCTGTGACAGTAGGGTCTGATGGTGTACTGGCAGAATTTATTTGCGCCGAAACAGCTGCGGTAGATTTTGTTGATCACTACCGTGGTGAAGATTCGAGCTTTGACTATGATTGGGAGGAGCGCTGGATTCGAGACGAGGGCTTCATGAAGATCGTGCCATCGGTGATCGAGTCTTTGCTGTCTAAGGCTAGTGTAAAGGCCTGCGACATTGCTCATTTTGTTATTCCTACAGACCAAGCTCGCACCCCCGCAGCACTGGCCAAAAAGCTCGGCGTCCCTGTCGAGGCAATCGTTGACAATGGCGTTTCAACGCTGGGTGTTGCCGGCGCAGCCCAACCTCTTCTATTGCTCGCAAATGCATTGGAAAAGGCCTGCCCGGGTGAGCTTATCTTGGTGACAGGTTTTGGGCAGGGCTGTGATGCGATATTACTCCGAGCTACTCAGGAAGTGTCGAATTATCGGCCGATTCGGGGCTTCAGCGGTGCTGCCGGGCACCGCCGAGAAGAAACTAATTACAATAAATTTATGAGCTTTAATAACTTGGTTGAAAGAGACATCGGCAAGCGAGGCGAAGCGGATAAGCAAACCTATCTTTCTGGATACAATCGTCGTAAAGACTTACTCACCGGATTTATCGGTGGCAAGTGCACAAAGTGTGGAACGGTGCAGATTCCTCGAGAGAAATACTGTGTAAACCCTGACTGCCATGCGCTGGACAGCCAAGATGATTACCCCTTTTCTGCACAAAAGGGAACGGTGAAAACGTGGACAGCAGACAGGCTTACATTCGATTGGAATCCGCCTGCTTATTTTGGCATGGTGCAATTTGATAATGGTGCAAAGTTGATGATGGATTTCACCGAGGTGGAAGAAGGCGGCATTGATTCAGGTTCAAAGGTCTCCTTTCATTTTCGGATAAAGCAGTTTGATACACAGCGCGGATTCAGAAAATATTTTTGGAAGGCCGTTATTTCATAGTCGGTTTTTTTGGAAAGTAAAATGCTGCAACAAATTTGAGGATTAAGGTATGGCTGAAGGAATAAAAGATAAGGTTGTCATTCTGGGAATGGGTTGCAGCAAATTTGGCGAACGCTGGGAGTCTAGCCCTTCTGATCTCATGGTCGAGGCCTTTGAAGAATGTATTGCCGATGCAGGTATCGAGAAAGATCAAATAGATGCGGCCTGGTTTGGTGCAGGTATCGATTCCTTCAACGTAGGCGCCAGTGCTATGCCTTTGTCGATTGCATTGCGCCTCAACTATATTCCTGTGACTAAAGTAGAGAACATGTGTGCAACCGGCACAGAGGCATTTCGAGGTGCAGTCTATGCGGTGGCATCTGGTGCCTGCGACATAGCGCTAGCCCTAGGAGTAGAAAAGCTAAAAGATACCGGCTATGGCGGCTTGCCTCAGCGCTCGAGAGGTGTAGAGAATGATATGTATTGGCCCAACTTGTCTGCTCCGGGTGCTTTTGCGCAACTTGCCGCGGGCTACCAGGCCAAGCATAAGTTGAATAAACACGACCTCAAGCGTGCCATGGCTCATGTGTCAGTAAAAAGCCATGCCAATGGCGCTAAAAATCCTAAGGCTCATTTGCAGCGAGAAATCACTGAAGAGCAAGCGATGAATGCGCCATTTATCGCCGAGCCTATTGGCTTGTTTGACTGTTGTGGCGTCAGCGATGGATCTGCCTGCGCTATCGTCACCACGCCTGAGATTGCAAAAAGGCTAGGAAAAGAAAACCTCGTTTCCGTCAAAGCGCTGCAGCTGGCTGTTTCCAATGGTACAGAGGCCAGCCACAAAAGTTGGGATGGGTCGTATCTGAAAACGACACGTATTGCTTCTCAGCGGGCTTACAATGAAGCCGGCGTTAAAAATCCGAAACAGGAAATCACCATGACCGAAGTTCATGACTGTTTTTCTATTACCGAGTTAGTGACCATGGAGGATCTTCAGCTGTCAAAGGAAGGCGGCGCAATAAAAGATATTCTAGATGGTACCTTTGATGCTGACGGATCGAATCCTTGCCAAATTGATGGGGGCTTAAAGTGTTTTGGCCACCCTATTGGTGCCTCTGGACTGAGGATGATCTATGAGAATTATTTGCAGTTTCAAGGGCGCGCTGGCGCCCGTCAATTGCCTGATCCAAAGCTAGGACTTAATCATAATCTTGGTGGTTTCCCTCATCAAAATATTTGCAGTATCTCAATTATAGGGCCTTACGGTTAAACTAAGATGACAGCGGCTACAGTGCACTACACTATCGATTCTCTTGATGCCAAGTTGCTTGCAGCAGAATCCGTTCTAAAACAATTGTCGTCAATCACCGAGACTGCCGCATCCACCATTAAGGCTCGGTGCTCTCTCGATGGCAGGCTTGATTCTGCGAAGTTGGATGAGCACCAGCAAGCAAGTTATGACCTGGCTTTTATGGTTGCTGAGATTTCTGCAGCGAATGCAGGTATTCGCTATGCCCGGCAAGTTGGTCACGATTCAATGGCAACATCCATTGCGTTGGTGTTCTGCGCGGAAACTGTAAAGACTACCTTGGAGCGACTTCTGGTGAGGCCATCGGATTTTGGTCAATCTAGGCGCGACGTTCTTAGTATTTATTCTGGTGAGATGTTTGAGAAATTTTTTGACGAATATCAAAGCTCAGCTGTGCTCGCCGAATTGGGTAAACAGATATGCGATGCAGATATTGTGCGTTTGCCGAGCGCTTTAACTGAAGAAAAGGAATTAGTTAGAGAAACCTTCTATCGGTTCGCCAATGATGTTGTGGCGCCGCTGGCAGAAGAAATCCACCGTCAAGATTTGGATATTCCCGATGAGATTCTAAAGCCAGCCGCTGAGCTAGGTTGTTTTGGTACTTGTATTCCAGAAGAGTATGGTGGCCTACAGCCAAACGACCGACCTGATAGTTTAGGCATGATAGTGGTGACTGAAGAGCTCTCTCGTGGTTCATTGGGAGCGGCGGGAAGCCTGATCACTCGTCCAGAAATTGCTGCACGAGCATTGCTAAGCGGAGGCACTGAACAGCAACGACAACAATGGTTGCCGCAATTGGCCTCCGGCGAGACACTTTGCGCCATTTCTATCACAGAGCCTAATACAGGCTCGGATGTGGCGGCTGTGTCGTTAAAAGCTACTAGAACCTCTGGCGGATGGACTCTTAACGGCGCTAAAACGTGGTGCACCTTTGCGGGTAAATCAGAGCTTCTAGTCGTACTTGCAAGGACAGAACCGGATGCCAGTCTGGGTTATAAAGGGCTTAGTTTATTTCTGGTACAGAAGCCGTCTTATTCCGGTCATGAATTTATTCACCAACAGGAAAATGGCGGTGCATTAACGGGCAGGGCTATAGCTACCTTGGGTTACCGAGGTATGCATTCTTTTGATTTATTTTTTGAAGATTATTTTGTCTCTGATGACAGTTTGCTTGGTGGTGATGCTGGGCTGGGCAAAGGGTTTTACTTTACCATGGCAGGATTTGCCGGTGGCAGAATTCAAACAGCGGCAAGGGCGACCGGAGTAATGCAGGCAGCTTTTGAGAAAGCGCTAAGCTATGCCAAAGATCGAAAAGTTTTTGGTAAAGCCGTGGCCGATTATCAATTAACACAGATCAAGCTGGTTAGAATGTTGGCCGCGCTCAATGCATCGAGACAGTTTAGCTATGAAGTGGCAAGGCTTATGGATGACGGCGGTGGTCAAATGGAAGCTAGTTTAGTTAAACTTTACTCTTGTCGTGCGGCTGAATGGATTACTCGTGAAGCGTTGCAAATACACGGTGGAATGGGTTATGCGGAAGAAGTATCGGTGAGCCGATATTTCGTTGATGCTCGGGTTCTTTCTATTTTCGAAGGGGCGGAGGAGACGCTCGCACTAAAAGTGATTGCTCGTGAACTCATCGCTAAAGCTGACTAACGCCAGTTAATTGTCGGGTTAATTTCAGTTCGACGTCTGCTCTATTTCCAATTGATCGCCGGACATCGCACGGTCGATGTCCGATAGGCGTGAAGCAGAGCAATGAAATTAAGTAGTAACGCATGATTACTGTAAGCCCAGACTATTTGCTCAAACGCCAGTTCTCTAAGATTCGCCATAGTACAGGGAGGAAGACTGCATGTTATCTGCTCTCGGTATAGGTATGGAAGCAGATCCGATAGATAAAGATTGCTTACGCTTTGTTTATGAGGAGGACTTAAAGGTGGTGCCTAGCCAGACCTTCATGATGGCTCACCCAGGGTTTTGGGCAAAGAAGAGGATATTGGCATAGGCTGGCTGAAGTTGCTCCATGCAGGTCAAGAGATAACATTTCACAGGCCCCTTCCCACCTCCGGCACTGTTGAGGCCACAACGCAGATTACAGAAGTTAGTGATAAGGGGAGCGGATAGGCGCGTTGATCAAATTTGATTGAGTGGTGCGCGACGTCGAAACTGATGAAGACCTGTGCACAATTTCACAACCGTACTGGCGCGAGGTGAAGGCGGCTGCGGTAGCGGACGCAAGTCTTCTGGCACGGCTAATTTGATTTCAAAAACTGAGCCAGACTCTGTTTGCGATAGCCTCACTTTGTTGCAGCAGGCGCTGCTGTAGAACTATCTGCTGATCTCAATCCGTTGCATGCTTCACCTAACGAAGCTTAGAGTGTCGGTTTTGATGGTTCAATTTTACATGGCCTGTGCACGATGGGTATTGTCACACACGCGCTACTGAAAACTTGCTGTAATTACGATACAGCGAAATTTAGGCTTAGAGGCCAGAGGTTTTTCTCTCCTGAGTATCCTGGTGAAACTATTTGCACCGAGATTTGGAAAAACGGAAAGGAAATTTCTTTTCGCTGCAAATCACTAGAACAGGATAAAGTGGTCATCAACAATGGTTATTTGCTAATTGAATAAGACGGAGCAGCTTTGCAAAATTTATTAAAGGGAATACGAGTCATTGAGGGCAGTGCTTTTATCGCAGCTCCATCCGGCGGTATGACGTTAGCCCAGCTCGGCGCTGATGTTATTCGCTTTGATATGATCGGCGGCGGAATCGACTATAGGCGCTGGCCAATAACCAAGTCAGGCAAGAGTTTGTACTGGCACAGCCTTAACAAGGGTAAGCGCTCTATTGCCGTAGACTTTCGAAAACCCGAAGGCCAAGAACTACTGACACGGCTTATTACTGCGCCCGGTAATGGGTCTGGAATATTCCTCACTAATTTTCCAGCCAAAGGCTGGCTAGCAGATGAAAAATTGCGCGCTACACGTAACGATCTAATCTATCTGAACCTTGTCGGTGACAGACACGGAGGTAGCGCATTAGATTACACCGTGAATAGCAAAGTCGGTATTCCTTATTTGGCCGGCGACGGCAACAGCGCGGGTGAGGAACAAGACAGATCAGGCGGCAATGAATCCCGCATTCCAATCAATAGTCCGTTTCCGGCCTGGGATGTGATTGCAGGGCAACAAATCGCCCTTGGCCTTTTAGCAGCAGACAGGCATCGGCTTCTGACCGGCGAGGGACAATTTATAAAGCTGGCACTGGCTGATGTTGCTTTAGCGACTATGGGACATCTCGGCTACATCGCAGAAGCTCAATTAAACCAGCAGCCTCGTCAGCCAGTGGGTAATCATATTTTCGGAACTTTTGGCCACGACTTTGCTTGCAGGGATGGCAAGCGTGTAATGATTGTTGGGGTCAGTCCTAACCAGTGGCGAGCGATAGTGGAGGTCACTGGCACAACACAGCAGGTGGGGCGACTGTCGGATCAGCTAAAGTTAGATTTCAAAAAAGAAGGGGATCGCTATCAGGCCCGAGAGCAGTTAAAAGAGCTGTTCCAGCCTTGGTTTGCTGGACTGAACTTTCAATCAGTGACTCAAGCCCTTGAAGAGGCGGGGGTATGTTGGGGCCCTTACCAGACTATTAAGGAGTTAGTAGATTCTGACCCTGATTGCTCCGCGGATAACCCACTATTTAGTCAGATTAACCAGCCTGGCATTGGCTCGGTTTTAGTGCCGTCTCAGCCTTTGAATTTTTCGGCACTGCCTGTTAGTGAGCCTCAGCCAGCGCCGCTGTTGGGCGAGCATACGGACCAGATATTGGCGCAAGTTTTGGAGATGGATAGCATGGAAATTGCCAAGCTTCACGATAGCGGCATTGTCGCTGGGGCTGACCCTCAGTAGCAATGGGCCCTAAAGCTTCCAATCCATAAGTTAAACCAGCTTCTCAAGCCCAGCTAGTTCTTTTGTAATGATTACAAACCGGCAAGATGTTTTTAGTTTGCTGGTTTATTTACAGCGATTTTTTTTGATAAATCTTTGGCTTTAAGCTGGTGAATTTATTTTTTCACGCTCCTTCCCATTTCTCTGCTTGTTGCGTTTAATCTAACTCATCACGCTACCCATCACCTTTTTTCATGTTTCCTCGGGCGTTTGTTTTTAACCGTGTTCTCCTCAATTTTTTTAGAAATCCATCATCTCCAAAAATTGCTGTCTATACTTAGAGAGGTCAAATGTAATTGTGTGATTCAGGTATGAGGAGCACCCACAGTTGGAAACTAAAATAACCACTATGGTTGAGAAATAGATAATGGACCCTAGCAACGAGGTGGATGTTTTTAGTCGAGGCAGCATTCAAATTACTTTCGAGTTGCTTCGAAAACGGAATCCGAGGCTGGCGCTGGCCGTACGTAATATCGCCGGCGGTGAACCTCTGGCCAAAGGCTATGACAAACTTCTCGATGACAAGGACACCGATCACTTTCGTGTTGAATTGGATTCCTACAACGTTAGAGAAGTGGTCGAAGAATTGATGACTTTTACTTACCCGGACGCCTTGGATAGACAGAACCCCAGGGTTAATATTATGGCGCGAACTCTTATGCAAGACTGGTTGTTGCTTGCCCATCAAATGGTTGCGAACCTTGCCGGGGACGATTGAGCGATTAGTCCTACGTCACCCAACCACCGGACAGCGGGATGACTTGAGCGACCATATGATTGCACTTTTCGCTGGCTAGATAAGCGGCTAGCTCTGCAGTCTCCTGTGCAGCACCGATTTTGTTCGTTGGCACATTTCTTTTGACGTGATCTAGAAATTTTGCATTCCCCAGAAACTCATCGGGATAGTAAGTATCATTGTTAATATAGTTTTGTGCGATAGCATTAACTTGAACATTATTGCGCGCAAGCTCTAACCCTACTGCTTTTAGAAACGCATTTTGTGCGCCCCGAGCGGCACAATAAGCTGCGTTGTTGGCAATTCCTTTTAATGGCGCTGCGCTTGTCACACCTATAATTTTGCCAGAACCACGCTCAACCATCTGTGGGGTGATAGCCCTAACCAAGTACATGAGAGGATTCACCAGTGAATCAAATAGCTTTTGCCAATCATCATTTTGGATATTTTGAACCGGACCAGTCATAGGCGGCTCAGCAAGGTTGGCAACCAAAATATCAATCTCGCCGGCTGAAGCAATTAACGCCTCAACTGATTCCTGAGACTCCATTGGATAACCGCCGGTAATAACGTTAATACCAAGAGATTCAAACTTGTCCTTTATAACGCCTCCCATATAGCGGTCGGCACAGGTAATTAGCGCAGTGCGATTTTCCATGATTTGCAATTTCCTCAGGGTAGCTATTCTGTAGATTGAAGTTGCTAGGTTGTCTGCTGTTGCTCTAATAAATGCTTGGCAAATTTTTCCAAAACGTCATAAGGCTGGCAACCCACCACAGCCATATCGTTTGCATAAAAGGTAGGCACGCCAGTCACTCCAATCGCCCGGGACCGCTTCCAGTCTTCATCCACCTCAGTTTCAAACTGGCGCTCTACGATTACTTTTCGTGCGGCACTCTCATCTAGGTCAGCGGCAGCAGCGATTTTTACCAGTTCATCAACGTCGCCAATATTTACATTGTCGACAAAGTAAGCTCGATACAGCAGATCATGTATCTTATCCCCGCCTTCTTGGGTGTCTGCCCATTTTCCAAGTTCCTGAGCGAGCCGGCTGTTAAAGGTATGGGTGCGATTGCCATAGGGCAGCCCAGCTTCCGCCATTAAATCTTGCAGGCGCTTTTTAACTTCCGATATATCTCGGCCCGCAAAAAGTTCTGCTAAGGATTTACCCTCAGCTGGCGTTTCTGGATGCAATGGAAAGTGAATCCACCGTGTCTCCACTGGGTAATTTGCTTTAAGTTTATCAATACTCACGGTACTGAGATAACACCAGGGTCACACGTAGTCGGTGAATATGTCGATGGTAATTTTTTTCACATTGAGTCCTATTAATAAGTGTTGCAGAGGCGGTCTTACTGTTTGTTAACTTGATTTTCATTCAAGCCATGAAGCACTGTTGGGGTTAGATTAATTGAGATGGGCAACTATAGCAAAAAAGCGGTTAAAGCCTTAGTCGGCGTATGGTTGTTCGCAAGAATCAACAGGGCTGCCCGAGCTCAGAATCAAAAACCCGTAATCATGAGTAGACCTATTTATTAAAGGCGTGATTGGGCTTGGGTTCCCAGCAAGCGCTAGTCACTAAAAGCAGGATGCTAAAAAGAGTAATATACGCTATTTTATTCGCTGAACATATTAAGCTAAAGTCCTGAATCTAGCCCTGAAAAAATAGGAGGCTGGGCAAATTTAATAATTTATTGGTCGACTAAACCATGCTTTCAAACTCGCAAATTCAAACATGGAAAGAACAAGGAGCCGTTATCTGTCAGCTCCCCGGACACGTAGCTGAACCGGCGCTGGAGTGGTTAAATTCAAATTTTACGTTAGATCAAATTGACAGTAGCCACCTAGATTTTGGTACTCCTGACAAAGAATTCGAATTTCCTACTTTTATAAACGCCCTTGACGACCTAGTTCTTTGCGAGCCGCTAATTGTGGCGGCTCAGAAATTACTGGGCACCGCCGATGTGCGACTTATTCAGGCAGATCTGTGGCCTAAGATTGGTGTGGCTGAAGGCCTCCCCGAAGCTCAAGCAAACACTGATCAGCGAATGCACATGGATTACGGTAACAATACTGTGCTGCATCCACAGTGGGATACGCCGGATGTGGTTGCTGCGATTGTTTACTATGATGACATTGAGGAAACCGGAGGAGGAACTGGCTATGTTTCTCGTCGTGGAGTAGATGACCCAGTATATCAACCACCCTTTGTGAACATGCCAGGCCAAGCAGCTAATCCCTTTTTTAATGACCGCGCCACTGTAGAGAGTTGGTTTAAAAAGAACAATCCAAGGGCGTATGAGCTTAGACAACAACTTTACGAGCGAGAAGAAGTTGTGCAATTCAAACCTGCTACTGTTCTATTTTACCGCCACGACCTCTGGCATAGAGGACGTCCGCTTGTGGCTGGGAAACTACGTCGAGTGCACAACTTGGCTTGGAAACGTGCCGATGCACGAGGTGTTTGTCATTGGAACGAAGGCTTCGCAAGAAAAAGCTACTATGGCAAGGTTGAGTCTATAATCGGTCGTAGTACACCGCTGCAGCGCAGTGTGTTGGATTTTCCTCTGCCTGGAGACAGTTATTGGAGTATAGAAAGGCTAAGGAACGTAGAGGCGCGATTTGCCGCTCATGGATTGGACGTATCCGAGTATCTTGAAAAATTAGATGCCAAGTTTTAACGGTCTTACAGCAATATTTTTCCTTTAGAAAGGGTTCCTATGAACGCTAGGTTAAGTCTTTTGTGCCAGTTAGCTTAGTGCACAGTGCCGCCTTTACTGCTGAGATCAACGATCTCATCGATTCAATTTTCTCCCCATAGATGATGCAAACTCCCCTAGCTGTAAAGTAGGCGTAATCGAAGGCGGGCAGCTAGAGCATCTGCTGGTTACGGCTTGGCGAATAGGGAGCTGAGTGTGAAACTAGATGTCTCCCATGTCCACCGGCAGGGGTCAGTGTCGAAACAGTTACCGCTATGGCTGTGTTACTGCTGGCCGAAGAATATGAGTTTAATTTAAATAGCGATATCCGAGAATGACTCCCTGAACTTAGAAGCTATGGTAGTGAAGTTTCAATTAATGCGATTCTCGGACATGTCGCTGGGATGGGTGACTATGAGTTAATTACGGCAAAAGGAAGTGATGGCGAGCTAGTTAAAGGTGGTCTCAATTTATGCTCTTTTGCTGAGGCTCTTTTCGTCTAGGGAACCAAGATCATTTAATCAACGAAGAATTTTACAGTCTCGTTAAAACACAAGCTTTAAAGAATCCGCCTTTAGAAAAACTAGAATACAGCAATATCGTGAATATCATCCTTACCTTATTGGTTGAGCCTGTTTCCGGTGAAAGTTTGCGTGAGGTTCT
>MDTF01015809.1_pt1 | contig 18158 bp, 18 predicted proteins | sample 811191 | NCBI WGS metagenome assembly MDTF01 (sample SAMN05326649, study PRJNA326480) | marine metagenome | isolation source: seawater | place: Southern Ocean | collected 2011 | reverse complement strand
CCTTTAAACCAATTATTATAATCTACTCCTAATTTTGATTTTAAAACTAATGAGTTTAAAAAACTTTCACAAAATTATTTATGACCTCCCAGAATTCCCATTCTGAATATTTTTTTATTGACATTAAATCGATAAAAATTGGTGAATAATTGTTGGATTGAATATTGTAACTATATGCATCAATTTATGTTGCGTCATTTTTAAGAAGATTAATATACAAATTAAGATGATGAAGAGCAGCATCTTTTAATCTATGGAAACTCTATTCATATGGATAAGAAATAAAATCAACTTTTTTATGCTTAAATATCTTAACATTTGTATCAATATCTAATTTCAGTAATTCAACTTCTTGCTGACTAACCTCCTCTGTTTCAATTAGGTATTCAGCAATTGATTTATTTTCTAAAATCTTTTTAATAAAATCGAATTTCTTAAATCTATTTGGATATACAATTCTATAAACAGAATTATTTAAATAGGCTACGCTTGCGTCTGGATCACTAAATGATCCTTCATCTATTGTCAGTTTTTTCATCATTTTTATTTTTCTTAAAAAATTTTAAGAAAAAATTTTTTACTTTTGTCCAATAATATAAAAAACCAGCAGATAAAGCTGCTAAAAATCCAATAATTGCCTGAAGAATAAAGCTACCAGTGCCTGGATCTAAATACGCATAAGCATTAGTAACAATCAAAAAAATTGCTATAATATTTGAAATTAAGCAAATTAAAAATTTTTTCATTGCCGTATGAGTATATTAAAAGTTGAAAATTTCAATAAGTATTTACAAAAACTCTTTTTAATATCAATTCTTTTATCATTAAGCCTAATTCCTTGGATTGAGTTTATTAACTCTAATTTAAATGAATTAGATTTTATATTTAATGATAATCTTGTCATTTTATTATCTTTATATTTTCTTTTGATATTTTCGATTTATTTAATCTTAAAAAATTTTCTTTCTTTAAAAGAATATTCTCTAATTACATTTATTTTGCTTTCTATATGGACTTTATTTCAACATAACTTTTTGAAAAATAAAATTAAAGTTTTTTTTCAAAATATAAATATATCAAATGAATACAGTTCTGAAATTGCATTAATAATAATATTATTATTTGTTTATATATTTTTTACCCTTATTAAAAAAAAAAAGATTTATACAATATTTTTTCTATTTTTTTTAACTTTCAATCTTTTTTTCACTGTAGCTCAATTCGGTAAAGAATTTTTTTCTCAAGAAAAAAATAATCATATTGAAGAAAATAGAGTAAGTCTAATCAAGAATATTAAAAGACCAAATATTTATTTCTTTATTTTAGATGGTATGATGCCACTCAAAAAATTTAAAGATTTTTACCAAAAAGACTTAGCAAAATTTGAAAATTTTTATAATCAAAAAAAATACATATACTTTAACGATACTCTTAATTTATATCCTGATACACAAGATGTACTAACATCTCTATTTTTTTTAGATAAAATTTACGTTAAAGATGACAACTATGAAAATAATAATTTAAAGGCAAATATTAATCAAAAGTTTCCTAATCTTCTAAGTCAAAAATATTATCCAGTACTAATTTCTGAACTGAATAAACTAGGATATGAATTTAAATGGATTGGTAATAGTTATGCGGCTTGTTCAAGATACAATTATAGATATTGTTTATCAGATAAAAAAGAAGAATATATAGATTTGTATCTTCTTCAAGCTTTTTTAAAAAAAACGCCACTCTTACAAATTTTTAATAAAATCACTGAGCAGAATATTATTCAAAAATATTTTAAAGTGAATCAACGTGGTGATGCAATAGGAAAGCTTAAAAAATTTTTAATTCCAAATAAAGATTATATTGAAACAAAATCAACCTTTTACTTTATTCATCATATGCAGCCTCACTGGCCCTATAAACACGATGAACAATGTAATTATAAAAATTTTCCTGGAAAAACAAATTTTGAAGGTTACAAAAATTCTTATTTATGTGTAATTAAAAATATAACAAATATTATAGAAATAATTGATCAATTAGATAAAGATGCTTTGGTAATTTTTCAATCAGATCACAGTTGGGAAATGTCAAAAATTTCAGAGGCTAAATATGGAAGTCGAAGAAAAATTTTTAATTTAGTTAAAGATAATTTTTTATGTGATGAAACAATGCCAGTAGGGTTAAATAATGTTCAAATTTTAAACTATTTGATTAAATGTTTGAAAAATAATTACTAATTTATTTTTATTCATCTATCAAGCAAATGCTTTAAATTATTAAAAGTTTTTAATCTTTTTTTAAAACATTTCTAAAAGTCGATAATCTCTATTTTTTTATAAATTTAATTTAATGAAGAATATACACACTCATAAATATAATTTTTTTTTAGAATATAAGATAATAACTGAAATTAATTTTTTTTACTTTCATTTAAAAAAATAAATTCATTTAATTAAAATCATATCATAGATAAAAACCTTAAAACAGTTTATGTTTTAAATAAATGCTTAAAAAAAAAATTTACTATATTGCAGAGATTAATATTCCATCTAAATCTGCATACTCAATACATGTGATGAAAATGTGTGAGGCTTTTGCTAAACTAAAGTACGATATTAATTTATACATAATCAATCATCAAAATTTAAAGAAAATAAATAAAAATTATAATATAAATAATAAATTTAAGATTCATTCTATATTTGATAAAGCCATAAAATTAAATTTATTGTACAGAATAATTTTTTCCCTAAAAATTTTATTTAAAAAAACAAACCTTGATGCATTATTTGTTTCTAGAAGTATAATATTTTCCCTATTAGCATCAATAATACGTAGAAACGTTATATTAGAGCTTCATCATGAGATCACTGGTTTTTCAAAAATTATTTATTTTACATTCAAAAAATTAAATCTAATAAAAAATTTGAAATATATTTTGCTTAATAAAAATTTAAACAAAATATACGGAATTAAAAAAAAGAATTTTTTAATACTAGATGATGCTGTAAACATTAATGATTTCGAAGTTAATAGATCCTTAAAATATAAAAAAACTTGCGTTTATATTGGTAGTTTTTTTGAAGGAAAAGGAGTTGAGCAAATATTAAGGTTGGCAAAAATAAATAAAAATATTACTTTCCATATCTATGGTGAGAGAAAGTTTCTTAATGAAAAAATAAAAATAAATAATGTTAAAGTGTTTGATTATATAACCTATAATAAAGTTCCAAAAATTTTATCTAAATATGAAATTGCACTAATGCCCTATCAAAGTAAAGTAAAAGGAAGATCATCAATTTACCTCGAAAGATATATGTCTCCTTTAAAGATGTTTGATTACTTGGCTGCTAGAATGATTATAATAGCATCAAATTTAAAAGTTTATCAACATATTCTGAAAGATAATTTCAATTGTAAATTAATTAAAATTAACGATGATAAAATTTGGTCAGATACAATTATGAAAATAGTTAGAAATAAAATTAACAAATCAAAACTCAAAAAAAATGCCTACAAAACTGCAATCAATAATACATGGGAAAAAAGATGTGTCAAAATAGTTAATTATTTTTATAAGGAAAAAAAATTTGATTTTAACAATAATATTTATGGAAGATAATGAATAATATAATTAAAAAATACTTTAAAGAAAGTAAGTATTTTTCAATGAAACTTGAAAAATATTTTATATTTATGAATTAATTTTATCAAAATATAAATTAAGAAAGGATTTAACTGTTGCCAAAATAGGCGTTAAAGATGGTGGAAGCCTTTTTATTTGGCAAAAACTATTTCCACATGCAAAAATAATAGGGATAGACTTGAAAATTGAATGCAGAAAATTTGAAAAAGATCACTTTATTATAGAAATAGTTGACCAAAGTTCACAAAAATTACGAAAGATTTTTTGTATAAACATCAAAATGTGGATGTAATCATTGATAACGGAGGTCACACTAACACTTAACAAATTAGTACTGCTATATCCTGTATACCATTTATTAAAGATGGGGGTATTTGGTTACAGAAGATGTCATGTGTAGCTATTATTTTAATTTTGGAAATCCTAGCAAATATTCTTTTATGAATTTTTGTAAAAAATAGTAGATGATATTAACTTTAAATTTCCGGGAATTGGAAAATTTGAATTTTCCTTAAATAATTATGTTCATTCAATAAAATTTTTTGAAAATATTGTAGTTTTCAAGATTAATAGAAAACAATGTACGTTTAACAAAATTATCACTAATAATAAAATAAATTATAACCATAAGGATTTAAAATATAGTTATTAAAAAAAGACGTTCAAGAGCCCAAAAATAAAAGTATAAAAAATTTTTCAAAAAAATTTGAAATTTTAAATAAAATAAATCATTTTTTTTCATTAATAAAATTAGACGTTTCAATATTGCAAATTCTAGCAAAATAAAAAAATATTTTAAGTAGGTTTAGATTTTAAGTAAATTAGCAAATCTTTTTGCATTATATATTCCAGTATAACGCTTTGATTTTTTTTTTGCACAAATTAATTTATGGTTTAAATCTTTTTCTGGAATTTTTAAAAAATTATCTAATGCCATTTTAAAACTCTTCTCATTATTTGTGTTAAATATGAAACCGTTTTCATTATTACCTATAAACTCTTTTGGGCCACTTGGACAATTTGAAGTTAAAATTGGAGTACCTACTGAAGCAGCCTCAACCATTATAAAACCTGGATCTTCCCATAATGAACATGAAATAATTAATTTAGCATTGTGAATATAATTAATTACATTTTTTTTATAATTCAAAATTTTGATTTCAGCCTCTAGTTTGTTATTTTGTATAAATTTTTTATATTTTTTTTCATATTCTCCGTTTCCAATTACTAATAGATTTATATCTTCAAGGTATTTTCTATTTTTTGAAAAAAAATTCAACAGAAATTGATGATTTTTTTGTTTAGTAAATCTTCCAACGCTAAGGAAATATGACTTTTCATATTTTTCCTCCAATGGTTTTTTTTTCTCAAAATTAATTTTTTTAATATTAAATATTGGGTCCTGTATACATATTATTTGGTTTGGACTAAAAATTTTTTTTTTAATTAATAAAATTTTTGTTTCTTCTGTTGGACAAATTACATAATAAATCTTTTTTGATGCGATTTTCCATATAAAATATCTAAAAATATTTAATTTTGGTAATCCAGATATTCTAAGTATTAATTTTGTTTGAAAATTGTTGAAGATAAATAACATAATAGGAATTACGGTTAATAAATGTATTATTAAAAAATTTGGATTTTCATTTTCAATTAATTTTTTTAATGGAAAATATGACTGTAATAAGATTCTAAAGTAAAGTATTCTCGAATTAATAAATCCTTTATATTTTTTTTTAATAATTTTTCTTTTTGTAACTAATTTAATTACATCTATGTTATTAAAATTAAAATTATCCCATTCACCAAAAACATTTAATAAGGTAATTTTTGCTTTTTTCTTGTGTTTTGATAAAGAATTTATTGAATTATATACAGATTTTACTGTTGCTACTTGTGGATCTATATGTGGGGACCAAAAAAATAATCTGACCATTTAACCTTTAATTATTTTATCTAATTGTTTTTCAATTAGAGATCTACTATCTCTAAATATATCCTGCAATAATTTTATCCGATTATATAATAAAAATTTATTATCAATTAATTCCTCAATTTTTTTATCCAACTCCTCTTTATTGCTAAAGGTAAAATAGTTTTCATTTTCATTAAATATGGATTTGGAGTCGTCTTGTTTTAACTGCAGCAATAGTCCTCCGTTTTCTATAATTTCTATAGATCTCGGATATAATGTAATTGAGCCCGAAGATGAACCTAAATCTAAACAAATATTTCCATTATAAATTTCTCTTATTTTTTTATTTGTAAAATTTGTTTTATTAAAGTTTTGTATATGTTCACTCCAGTCATCTCCAAATATATCGATATTATTTGAATATTTATTCATAAGAAATTTAATAATTTTAACTCTTTGGTTTAATTTTAAATCTCTATAAATATAATATTTATTCTTTTCATTTTGCTCTTGAAAATTTTTATTATTCCAAAAAGTATGCTTATCAAGCAGTGTAAGGTTTTTATTTAAAAATTCTTCATATAAATTAATAAATTTTAAAGTAATATTAGGTTGTCTTAATTTACAACTAGATAAATAAATAATTCTAGTTTCTTTACTTATCTTGTTTTTTTTATTAATTATTGGATACAATTGAAAGATTTTATCTTTATTATGAAAAACAGCTTTAATATTTACAAAATTATTTTTATAGTGAAGATATTTTTCTGGTACCTTGGCTGTAGTTCCAGACAACCAAAAATTAAAACCTTTATCTTTATAAACAGTTGGATTTCCATCGATTGAGATAATTTTAAATATGTTTAAACTTTTTAATAACAACCCAACATAATAAAAAGGACCTGACAATGTAAAGAGTAAATATTTATTCAAAAATAATATCTTAGAAAAATTATTTAAATTATTTTTTCTATAAGAAGATTTACACAATATTAATATTATTTTCATTTTTAAAGCTCACAAAAATTATTAACTATATATTTTCTTTAATTAATGTATCAAATGTTTCTAACTCTTTAAGTTCACTTTTTTCCATATGAAATATATTATCACAATTTTTAACTGCACTAATTTTATGTGCTGATTCACCTGAGCGTAAAAGAATAAAATTAGTCATCAGTGCCATCTCTATTTACAGTATGTCTCAATTCCCATTCATCTTTAGTTTTTTTCCATAAGTGGGGTGATCTAAATTTATCTAAATTTCTAAAAAAATTTTTTGGTTTTATGTTTAGATATTCCATTATCTCATTAAAATATATATTTGGAAATTCACCATCATATTTTTTTATTAATTTTTTTCCTTCATCTATATTCAAATGATCGTTTCTCAATTCTTGAGAGACATCATACGTTGCTCTTCCTATTCCAAATTTAATATAGGTTGTATAATAATGTAAATCATCAATTTTATCATCTATGCTATTATATTTACTATATGTTCCTTGTGTTCTAAAAGGTCTTGGTTGAAAACCACAATTTTCTACAGAATAATAAAAAGTTTCTTGTGGGACCCACTTCAAGTAATAACCAAGGTAGTGAACTTCAATTTTCTGCTTGTTTATATCTTTATACAAAGGTGGAAGAAAGACATCTAAATTTTTTCTTTTTAAATTAAAATTATTAATCAATTTATCAATTTTAATACCACCCAAATGTAATTTATCCAAATTTTCACTTGTAAAATAAGATTTATCTCTCAAAGATGAATTGTTGTCAGCAATTGGATTTCCATGTTCGGCCTCATTTTCACCAAAAAAAACTAAGGGTATTTTATATCTTAATGCTATTTTAGCCGCAAAAATTTTTTGTCCTAACATAAATGTTTGAAATGGGTGCATTAAGTTTTCAATAGATAATTTTGTCAACATCTTCATTGTTGACTCATCCCTACTTGCCGAAATGTTATCAACTTTGCAATTTGAAAGCCAATTATTAAAGTTTTCTTTTCCATATTTGGTATACAGTATAGGGGGCCAAGTGATTGTAAGTGGATTCATTCCATATTTATATTTAAGGACATGTGTAGCATAACAGCTGTCTTTTCCTCCACTACCAGGAACTATGCAATCATAATTTCTGTTATTACTTCTGTGTCTCTCTAATAACTTTAATAATTCTTTCTCTCTTTTTTTGTAATTTATCTTTTTTTTTATTCTAGAATATTTCCAAGAATCACAAATTTGATTTTTATCAATAAATAAAGTCTTTTTTTTCGATTTCAAATTATGATTAAATTCAATGGATGATGTTGGCTTCTGATTTGAAATAAGAGTTTTTTTACAAAAAATCACTTTTCTTGGTAAGCCATAAAGAGGTTTACTAATATTTTTCATAAAATTTTTCGATTTTTTTTAAAAAATTTATACCTATTTTCCCACTTTTCTCTGGGTGAAACTGGGTCCCTAGAATATTTTCGTGTAGTACAGATGAACAAAATTTTAGATTTTCGTGTTTAGTGTAACTTAACAAATTATTTTTTTTTTTAATTTTGCAATAAAATGAATGTACAAAATAAAAATCTTTTTTATCAAAAGTTTTAAGCACAGATGTATTGTTTAAGTTTTTAAAATGAATTTTATTCCAATTCATGTGAGGAACAATTTTGACCTCTTTTTTTTTAAACTTTTCCACTGTCCCACTTAATAAATTTAAACCTCTGGTATTCCCAAATTCTGCACTTCTCTCAAACAAAAGCTGCATTCCTAAGCAAATACCAAACAGTTTCTTTGAATTATCCTCAACAAATTCATATATCTTTTTGTCAATGTCCTCCTTTTTAATTTTTTTCATTGCTTCCTTAAATGATCCAACGCCAGGCAAAATAATTAAATCATATTTTTTATAATTTTCTTTTTTGCCAATTATTTTACATTTAAAATTTGCTACTTGCATTGCTTTAAAGATACTAAAAATATTATTAATTTTTAAGTCAATTATACCAATCTTCAATTTGTTAGTTTTCATATTCTTACTTTTACCTTTTTTTTATGTAAGTAATTTTTTAATTCTTTTAAATTATCTTTTGTTTTAGAATTTTTATTATTTTCTAAAAAATTTGTGTTTCCAATATTCTTAGACTTAAAATCAAATTCATTAAAAATACCATAATGAAATAAACTTGATAATGAGACACCAGAGATACTGGTTTCATTTATAACTTTTAAAACGTGCTCAAATTTACCTGCTCCTCCATGTGCTATAACTGGGATATTTACATTTTTACATATTTTACCAATTATATTTATATCAAAACCAGATTGTAACCCTTCGTTGTTTACACAAGTAATAAAGATTTCACCTGAACCATAATCTTGAATTTTTTTTGCCCAACTAACAGGATCTATATTTACAATATCTCGTCCATTTGACTTAGATATATAATATTTGTTATTTATTTTTATAGTTTCAATATTTGTAACAATTGTTGAAGATCCAAACTTTTTAGCTGCATCATAAATAAAATTGATATCATCTATAGCTGCAGAATTAATGCTTACTTTGTCTGCCCCCGAACTTAACATTGCCTCTATATCTTGAATTGTCTTAATTCCGCCACCAACAGATAAAGGCACAAATATATTTTTAGATGCTAAGGTTACAAATTTTTGAAGATTATTTGTTCCATATAGAGTTGCCACATTATCTATGTAACAAATTTCATCAGCACCACTTTTGTAATAAAATTCAGCAAATTCATAGGGATACCCTAATACTCTTAACCCCTCTAAATTTATTCCTTTAATTAATAAACCATTTTTAATATCTAATTTAGGAATAATTCTAATTAAATTTTTATTCATTTAAAGATGCTGTTTTAAAATGTTTTTATTATTTTCATGAAAAAAGATTTGTTACTTTATTTATCACATATATTGAGGATTAGTTAATCGTAAATAAAATTATACTGAAATTATTAAAAAGTAAGCTTTGTCATTAGCATAGCTATCTTCTAATACTTCTAATTAATTGATCTTTTGCTTTGACAACCATTGCATACACATATGACTCACAATTAACTGAAAATCTTCTGCTACTTGCATGTCATTTATATTGAAATGAATAGAGTTATCTGCAATTTTTTTGCATTTTCCTCCATCAAAACCTACAATAGCAAAAGTTTTCATTTTTTTTTTTTTTGCAATTTCAATTGCTTTAATCACATTTTTAGAATTACCACTTCCAGAAAAAACTATAAGTAAATCTTTGGATTTCCCTTTTACCCTAATTTGTTCGGAAAAAATATCTTCATAACTTAAATCATTTGCTAGACAAGTTAAAACAGCAGAGTTGGAGGTAAGTGCCTCTATACTTATGCCTTTTCCATTTTTTTTACCAGCACCATAAGTCATATCATTAGCAACATGTATTGCGTTTGCTGCACTACCACCATTTCCGCACAAATAAATAGTATTGTTAGTCTTCCATGCACTCAAAATTAGTTGACATAATTCTTTAACTTTTTCAACTTCCAGCTTTCCAAGAGTTTCAGATAAATTTTTTTTATAGTTATTAAATAATTTCTTCATTTTAATACCCAGTTTTATAAATCATAAATTTATAAAAAAAAATAAAAAAACATATTATTTTTCCTAAATAGCTTGAATTTTTCAATTTTAATAAAAAAATTCTTTTCTCGTTGATGTAAATATCTTTTTTTGACATCCTATATTTATATTTTTTTAAAAATAATTGTTTCCCAGTAGTATCGTATGAAAGTTGTTTTTGATTTTTTTGTCGATGGTATACTAGTCGTTTCTTCAAAATATTAAATTTTATTTTTTTATCAAGAAATTTGATAAAGAAATCTTTGTCTTCTGATGAAGTTAATTTTTTATCAAAACCACCAATTTTTTTAAAAATTTTTTTCTCAACTACTATATTTGACCCTATTATTCCTGGATTAAAATTAAATAAATCTTCAGATTTTACTGTTTGGCTTATTATTTTAAATTTACTAACCTTCTGATTTTTAATTTTATTTAACCATGTTATTATTAGTTTTGACTTATTTTCATTTAATGTTTTTTCTATATATCTTAGATAATTTTTACTCCATAAATCATCATCATCCAAAAAGGCTAGATAATTACCCTTTGCTTTTAAGGCTCCATAATTTCTGTTTTGAGATACATTTCCGTTATTAGAAAAAAATATTTTTAAATTTTTATTTTTCTTTAATAAAAGATTATTTTGGTCTTGGGATATCTTATTTGAAAAAATAATTATTATCTCGTAAGGTTTAGTTGTTTGCTTAAAAACACTTGACAATGTTTTAAAAAGTAATTTGTTAATTTTACAAGAAGGGATTACTACAGAAAATTTTATCATTATTTGAGTCTTTTAAATCTATTTTTTGAAAAACCAAAATGAGAATCAAAATATTTCATTAAGTTTTTTTTATGTGTGATGTGAATTATGGTAGTATCTTTCTTAAATTTCTTTAAATTATTTAATATTTTTTCTTCAGTGTTATCATCCAAAGCATTGGTTGACTCATCTAGTATCAATAATTCTTTGTCAAGGTATAAGGCTCTAGCTATTCCAATTCTTTGTTTCTGACCACCAGAAAGTCTTCCACCTTTCTCACCGACTATATAATTAAATCCACTTTTTTTAGACTTTATAAAATCATAAATTTCTGCAATTTTGCAGCTTTCAATTAGTTTCTTTCTATCAATTTTTGAATTTTCTTGCCCAAATGTTATGTTTTCTTGAATTGAAAGATCTGCAAGATAGATAAATTGAGGCACGTGTGAAATATTTTTTTGCCAATTTTTTATGTTTCTTTTATTTAATCCAACGTTATCAATTTTAATTGACCCACTAGTTGGATTCAAAAGTCCAATTACACAATCTAATAAAGTACTTTTTCCACAACCTGTGCTTCCAGAAATACCTACAATGTGGTTTTTTTTAATTACAAAAGATATATTTTCAAAAATATTTTTTTTTGAATTTTGATGTTTGAAAGACAATGACTTCACTCTAATTTCTTTATTAAAGGGCATTTTTTGTAAAGAAGACTTTGTAATTTTAATATTAGATTTAAATTTATTGAGAATAAATAAAACTTCTTCAATTATTTTATAATTTCCTTGTGCTTTAGTCCAGCTACTATAAACAATTTGTAATTGTGGAATAAGCTTTTGTGCACCTAAGATAAGACCTCCGATTATTGGGAGTGAGTCTATTAGACTACCATCACCAAAACTTTTATAAAAAATTAATAAAGTTAAAGAAGTCATTGCAATCATCATAATTATATGGCTTGGAATAATTGAAATAACAGAATTCTTAATTTGGGCTTTATTCATTGCCCAGTCTATTTTCCTAAAATTATTGAGAAATAAATTATACATGTTGCCAATTATAGTCTCTCTAATACCTCCGATACTTTCTTGCATATTCTTAACTCTCGACTCTTCATGTTTTGAAATTTGAAAACTATTTAAAAACAACTTTCTTTTAAAAAATAATGAAATCAATACATAAAAAGACACTAATATTGATCCACCAATTATTGTTAATTTCAAATCTAGATATAACAGCATAAAAATGATTGATATGCTTAATACTAATGACACAAAAGATTGAACTATAAGATGTAAAATTCCTATCGATGCACCCCCTCTTGATAAATTTGTAATTGTTTTGCTTGTATTATTATCAATATGATACTGATACGGTTGATGAATAGTATTTTTAAATATGTTCATACTCAAATCATGACCAATTCCATGCACTATAACTATCGTAAAATAAGCTATAAATATCTTAATTAAAGTTGAGACGATTATTAAAAATACAAATAATGTAGTCATAAAAATCATAACATTTTCTAAATCATCCATTTCATAAAATGAAAATAAATTTTCTAATAAAGAGTAATTAAATAATCTTTTTGGCTCTATCATTAAGTCCACAAATGGAATCAACGATCCGATAGTAATAAGTTCAGCTGATGCAGAAAAAATTGCTAACAAGAAAATTAAAAAAATTTGAAATCTTCTTTTTTTGTTTAAAAAGTTATATAAATCTAATAAAAGAATTAAAATTGATTTTCGTTCCATTAAATAATTGTCCAGCCACCATCAATTATTATAGTTGAGCCTGTAATGTATGTTGAGATTTCGGAGGATAAAAAAATTGCAGCACCAGCGACATCACTTGATTTGCCTAATTTCTTTATAGGATTTTTTTTCAAAAAATTATTTATAAATATTTTAGATTGTTTGGCAGCTAAACCTGCTACTGGACCTTTTATTGCTCCAGGAGCAAGTGTATTTACTCTAATATTGTATTTACCATAATAAGATGCCATTTGTCTTGTAAGGTTTGTGATACCACCTTTAATAATTGAGTAAGTCATATTTTCACGCATTTTTGTGTTTTTATATAAAGAAAGATCCTGTCCTAGTAGTCCGTATATCGAACCAATAAAAATGATGCTCTTATCAGAATTTTTACTTTTGTATTTTGCCATTTTTTCTGCAACAATTTTTGCTAACCATGATTGAGAAATTAAATTTGACTCAATATTTTTTCTTAGTGAGGTTAATTTTATTTCTTTAAATGAATTTTGTGCCCAATCGTCCGATCTTGGGTATGAGCAATTAATAAAGACATCAGGACACCCATATTGTGATAGTATAATTTTGAAATTTTTTTCTAAAGTAGATAAATTACTACAATCAAAGTTTATAAAATTTATACCATTTTTTTTAAAGTATCTTTTATTTTTATATTTTTTTGGAAAATTGTTATCTAAAACATAGATTTTTCCTCCAAGTTGATACAATGCTTTAGAAGTTTCTTCACCAATTAAACCTAAGCCACCCATTATAAAAATTTTTTTTCTTTTTAGAGAGATTTTTTTAAGATAATTCATATTTGTTATTCTATCAATAAGTAACTTTTCAATTTTTTTTTTCAATTAGAAAAGCATTTTTAAATATTTGTTTTACAATAATTTTATCTTTAAAATTATAACTAGATAATTCATTTTTAATATCTTTCAACCTTATTCCGAATGGGATTTTCTGATGTTGTGAAACAATTATACCAGTTTGTCTTTCGTAAACATTGTTTGTAAAACTCAAAAAAAAATTTTCTAAAATAATAAATGCTAAATTATAATTATGTATAAAGTTTCTAACCCAATTTTTAGAAATCGTAATAATATCAGGTTTATAAAGATCCTCTTTAGAAAGATTCATTTTAATTATATCTTCAGTAATTAACTCAGATGCAAATTTTTTTTCTGTATGAATAACTTGATTAAAATTTTTTTTTAGTAAAGAATTCTTATTTTTTACGCTAGTTATTTTTTGACAAAATTTTTTTACATCTTTAAAAGAAAAAAGTTTTTTTGAGAGAGTGTATGGTAGTGCTTTTCTTATTTTCTTTTTATTAGTCACTATATACCCTTGGGGTATATTTCCTAGGTAGGCCTGAATTGAGGTTGAGCATCCTCTATGTAAAATTGCTCTAGATCCATATATCCACGGAGAAATTTCACCTCCGTTGATAACTTTAAATTTTTTCAATTTTTTTGATATTCTATCCCATGGCTCATGATCCTCTGATGGATGTGGTCTAATTATAATCATTGGAATTGAACTATCTTTATCCAATTCCATCAATAAATCTATTACTTCATTAAATTCTGTAAAAACATCTAGATTAGTTTTGTGAATTTTATTTTGTAATTTTTTATTATTTTTGAAAATTTTTTTATTGGTGCTTTTTGTATAAGATACCATTTTTTTTGAATTTTGACCAAAATCAGAAACAAATAGAACATATTCTCCATATTTCTTTATTATATCTTTAACATTTGTATTATTTTTTTTTTGTTTTGCTGAAAGTCTAAAAAAGTCTATTCGTGGCCAACCAGATAATACTAAAGATTGTCTAAAATTTTTAAAAATCTTTTTGGCTATATCAAAATTTTTTTTTCCTAAAATATAATATCTATCAATTTCTTGCTCTATATTTTTTTGTATTCTTTCTCTCATGGTCGATTTTGGGTTTTCATCTCCCGGGCCAGCTTCTTCATCAAGGATAATAAATTTGGAACATTTTTTTTTGATATTCTTAATCAAATCGAGACTTAGACCACCTTTAAAAAAATAAACACCTCCTGTCTTTTTTTTTGTATTTATAATTCTTGAAATTGTTTCTTGTGTTCCTAAATAAACTCGCAAGTTTTTTTTTGCAGCAATTAAGGAAAAAAAAACCTTTGGGGCTAACTCTCTAGCTTTTAATTCAATCGGTATATATAAACTAATTTTTTTCATTTTTGATCTTTTAAATATCTTAATTTATTTATAAATTTAAATATTCTAAACCCTTCATTAAAATTACATAATAATTCTTTATTTTTACCTTTAATTATTGCTAAATGTTGTTTTTTATATGTTTCTAAAAAATTTTTATCATTTTTCCACTTTTTAACCTTAGTTTTATTTTTATAAACAATTTCGAGTTTATTATTAATGATATCACCGTATAAACCAAATTTATTAGTTTCGATTTTTATATCTCTAATTTTCTTTTTGGAGATATAATTTAAACTAATTTGAACAATCTTAGATTTTTTTGACGTTCCATTTAAAGAAAAAAAGTCCTCACTTGATATATCTAAATTGCTAATTTTTTTTTTTTATAAAGTTTATAATTTTAATTTTACCAAAAATATGAGTAATATAATCTATTTCATGGCTAAGATCTAATATAACGCCTCCACCTCTTATTCTGCTCGCACTATAAGATTTAGTATATGGAATATTTTTTCTCCAGTAAGGTAAATAATATCCACAATAAACACTAACAAAAATTACATTAATTTTTTTTAAAATTTTTTTTATAAAAATAATTAGTGGATTAAACCTTAAATTATAACCTATATATACTTTATTCTTTTTTATTTTAAGGTTATACATTTTTTCAAATAATGGTTTTTCAACTAAAATTTTTTTTTTAGAAAAATTTTCTTCTAAAAATCTTAATTGTTCATTATGTCTATCCGTAGGGGAAGCTATGATAATATAAAAAGGATTTAATCTTTTAATCTCATTAAAACTATTTATTTTCTTATAAGGTATTTTTTTTTGTGAAGTTAATACAGCAACTTCATCAACTTCTTTTAAACTTTTTAAAATTTTAGCGTGTTTTTTTCCTATTGATCCATATCCAATCACTAAAGCTATTTTCGACATACTAGTTCAGTTATTTAATTTTTTATTTTTTGGGAATTGGCTCTCATACATATAGTGCAAATAATTTTCATAAAAATAAATTAAAATCTGTTTAAGGTGTTTTTATATTCTTTCCATTGACCTACATCATGCCAAGAATTTTGGCTTACAATATAAGTGCCAATTCTAAAGTTCTTTTTTAAGGCCAAAGATATCAATTCATTCATATCTAAAGAATGATTAATTTTTTTTGGCATAACTTGAAATATTCTTGGACTCATAAGATAAAGCCCACAATTTGCTAAATAAGAAAAAGTTGGTTTTTCCTCAATAGTTTTTAAAAGCCCATTTTTTTTTAATTTACAAGCACCATAAGATAATAAATTTTCTTCATAAGAGCCAACTATAGTAAAGTCATATTTATTTTTTTTATGAAATTTGTATAAGTTGTGAAAATTAATATCAAAAATTACATCACAATTTGTTACAAAAAAATCTTTTTTATTTTTTTTTTAAATATTTAATTGAACCAGCAGTACCTAATGGGATTTTTTCTTCAATAAATTTAATTTTATACTTATTTTTTTTTTGATTTAAATATGATTTCATTATTTGATGAGAATTTTTATTGATAGAAATGTAAAAATTTTTAATTCCTGTAATTACAAAACTATCAATTATATGCTCTATAACTGTCTTATCATTTAAAGGAATCAATGGTTTCGGAAGAATATTTGTAAAAGGTTTTAATCTTGTTCCTCTTCCACCAGCCATAATTAAAGTAGGAATATCGAGATTTATATTCTTATTTTTACCAAAGATTTTGCTCCAATAGATCACATCGATTACTTTTCTATTTTTCGTAATAACTGGGATTAAATCAACATTTTTTTTAATTAAAATTTTTTCTGCTTCTTTTTTATCAAAATTGTTTTTAATTAAAAAGGTAGGATTTTTTTGATATATGGTTTTAATACTATCATCTAAATTTTTTTTTTTAAGCAACGCACTTCTTAAGTCTCCATCACTTAATGTACCTTGAAGATTGTTATTTTTATCAACAACAATTAAACAATTTTCACCAAATTCTCCTATAGCCTCTAAGGCATATTTAATTTTTTTGTTAGATAATATTTTATATTTTTCCATTTATTTTTTAAATAATTCTTACAATTTCATTAGCAATTTTTTCTTGGCTATTAATTTTCATTAAAAATTATAAATATTTGTTTTATAGAAATCTAAATTTTTTTTATCAGAAAACCAGTCGATTGTTTTTAGTAGTCCCCTTTTAAATCCTTTCTTACCATTATATTTTGGTTGCCAATTTAATAGTTTTTTTGCTTTAAGATTATCTGCACACAGTCTTGGAACTTCACTTTTTTTGGGTCTAAATCTTTTTTTATCATAATCAATTCTCATTTTTTTTTTAAATATTTCCTCGATAACTTTTATCAAATTTTTTATCGATATTTCATCTCCAGATCCAATATTAATCGTTTCACCAAAATTTTTTGATACCTTTAATGCTTTTAAAAAAGCCTCAACTGTATCATCGATATAATTAAAATCTCTAGTTGGATTTAACTTTCCAATTTTAAGATTTTTTTTATTCAACAAAAATTGGGTTATTAAAGTTGGTAGAATTGCTCTATTGGATTGTCTGGGACCATAAGTATTAAAAGGTCTAATAGTTAAAGTCGGCAATTGAAATGACTTATAGTATGAATTTACTAACTGATCAGCTGCTATTTTTGACGCCGCATAAGGGGATTGTCCATCTAGAGCACTATTTTCCTTTATTGGAATTTTTTTTGCTGTACCGTAAACCTCGCTGGTTGAAGTATGAATAAATTTTTCAACATTATTATTTATTGCAGATTGTAAAAGATTATGAGTTCCTTTTATGTTTGTGTCGATGTACGATTGAGGAGAAATATAAGAGTATGGTATCCCTATTAAAGCTGCTAAATGAATTATCACCTTGGTCTTATTCATAGCTTTTTCTACAGAATCCGAGTATCTAATATCTCCCATAAATACTTCAAAATGGCCTTTTATATACGGATCACATTGCTCAAGCCATCCCCAAGAATTTAAGGAATTATATTCTACCATTGCTTTGACATCATATCCCTCTTTAACAAGTTTTTCTGTAAGATGAGACCCAATAAAACCACCAGCTCCTGTAATTAATATTTTCATAAGTTCTCCTCTAAAAAGGATAAACTAGCACTTCCTTTTTCTTCTTTCATTTCTCTTATTAATCTAACACTGTCAACACATTCAGAAAAATTTTGACCTTTTGGCAAATTATTATAATAAAATTTTT